>Ga0209826_1001042_pt1 | contig 19691 bp, 20 predicted proteins | sample GOMGulsemesocosm_5_FD_184637 | JGI IMG/M metagenome (GOLD analysis project Ga0209826, IMG submission 184637) | Methane-oxidizing microbial communities from mesocosms in the Gulf of Mexico - GOM15C Gulf of Mexico (SPAdes) (version 2) | ecosystem: Environmental > Aquatic > Marine > Cold seeps... | reverse complement strand
TGTCCGGTTACTTTATCTTCACCACACAAAAAAGCACGACGGGTCGCTCATTGTCATCCATGACACCACGACATTAGTTCGTCCTGAACGTCACACAGCGACAAATACAATGATAATAGGGTGTAGCCTCTAAGCACACTTGTTGTTTTCTAGGTTGAGTCATCATGTTTGCCTACAAAGTTAATAATTGCTTAACATTTAGCTTAGTCGATGATTTTTAATTGTCAAATTTGGGGGTGTCCCTTTTTATTTAAATTTTTGTTTAAAGTACTAAAATAGAACCAATGAAAATATATTATTTCTCGTCGTACATCCACTGTAGAGTTTCTTGAATGGACTTACGATTACCTATATCAATTATAGATTGCAATAATTGGTTATCGCCACACAACTTCATGATTTCATTATCTCTTACAAAATCAGGGTTTACCCTTACATCAATAGTATAATTGGCTAATTTATTTAATTTTTGTATAATTTCACGCAGTGATGTTAACTTCCCTGAACAAAAATTAACATTAAAATTAACTTCTTTAGAGTCAAGAATTTTAACATACCATTGAGCAATATCTCTCACATCAGAAAAGTCTCTGTATATATCTATATTGCCTAATTCAATGATTTTTTGTTTTTCTTGAAAATGCTTTATTATCTTAGGTACTAAAAAGTTCTCTGCTTGCCCTACGCCAGTGTAATTAAAAGGTCGACAAATCACCAAAGGTAATTTATCTTCCCATTGCCTTGCAGCCATTTCCATAGAAAATTTAGATATACCATAATGATTGACAGGTTCTGGTTTTTGACCTTCACTAATAGTCCCTTCAACATTACCATATATATTTGCAGAGCTAGCCAAAACAACTTTACGAAGCTTTAATCCAGATTCATCTAATGATCTAAGTAAGTTTATTGTTCCAAGTAGGTTTGTTTCATATATTTCATTAGTATTAGTATTACCAACAAACGATAACGCAGCTAGATGGATTACATAATCAGGCTTAACTTTATTGACCAAATTAACTACGCTGACATAGTTTCGTAAGTCGACCGATTTATCTGCATTATCAACAAATGAAAACCCCTGAGAGTTCAACTCCGATAATACATAAGCACCAGTAAAACTTGAACTTCCTGTAACTAAAACCGTTTTATTAGACATTAATTGGAAAACCCTGATTCATTACGAACTAAATCAGCTTGAACCATCATTTCACATAACTCTTCTAAGGTTGTTCTGGGCTGCCAATCCAATTCATTATTAGCTTTAGTTGGGTCACCAATAAGTAACTCGACTTCTGCAGGTCTATAGAATTTAGGGTTAACTCTTACAACTGTTTTATTAGAAGAAATATCTTTTGCAATTTCATTTTCTTCATTACCTGACCATTCAAGAGTAATGCCTACAGCTTTGAAAGACATAGTAACAAAATCTCTTACTGTTTCAGTTCTGTTCGTTGCCAACACATAAGTATCTGGCTTATCAGCTTGTAACATACGCCACATACCTTCCACGTAATCTTTAGCAAAACCCCAATCACGTTTAGCATCAATATTACCAAGCTCTAAAACGTCTAGTTTCCCTAATTTAATTTTCGCAACTGAATCTGTGATTTTTCGAGTTACAAACTCTTTACCACGAAGTGGTGATTCATGATTAAATAGAATGCCACTTGTAGCAAACATTCCATATGACTCACGATAATTAATAACCATCCAATGGGCATATAATTTAGCTACACCATAAGGGCTTCGAGGATAAAAAGGGGTAGATTCTGTTTGAGGGATTTCTTGAACCTTACCAAACATTTCTGAAGTTGATGCTTGATAGAACCTTATTGATGAATCTACAATTCGAATTGCTTCAAGTAAATTTACAGCACCAATTCCAGTTATTTCCGCTGTGGTAATCGGTTGCTCAAATGAAACGCCAACAAAACTTTGTGCCGCCAAATTATACACTTCATCAGGCTCACACTTCTCAATCAAGCGAATACTATTAGATAAATCCGTCAGATCAAATTCAATTAATTCAAGATTTGGATGTTCTAATACATTTACTTCAGCAAGTCGCCAAAAATCAACACTACTAGTTCTTCTGTATGCGCCAAAAACTTTATAACCTTTACTCAATAACAACTCAACTAAGTATGCGCCATCCTGTCCTGTAACACCTGTTACAACTGCTGTTTTATTCATAATACCTCCGAAATAGAAAGATACTTAAAGTACCTTCGTTAATTTTGTAATATATAGTTGATGCTAATATTTAATTAGCAGTTTCGAAATAAACTATTAAAAATATACTTCACTATAAAAACTGGATACTCTTTAACAAGCCTCCTTCTTACATGCTTGTGCATATAGGCTCGTTGTAGCCATCGTAATCCACATTTTTTTATAATCGGGTGATAGTAATCACTCTTAATCGCGGTTTGAGTCAAAAATCCACCACAAGTAAATATTAACTTCCCTGTCGGGTATTTATTTTTAATTTTAGAGCAGACAAATTCTTGAAGAGGTGTACCCATACCCACTATAACAATTTTAGCACTTTCCAAGCGTTCAAAACAATCACTGTAATCCGTATCAGTAAGGAAAAAACCATCTCTTTCATAGGAAATATTAATTAAGGGGTGTCGTTTTAAAATATTTTTTTTCGCTTTGACAATATCACTTTTATCTCCACCGATAATTGCAACTTCATATCCTTTTAGCTCAGCAGTTCTTAACGTATTGCACGCAATAGAACTATAATCAAAGCTCGCACGCTTAAATTTGTCTTGAGCAACAAGAAGCCTATGTAACGCTGCATGAAGTGCTCCATCTGAGAATAATACATCAATATCATTTAGCACATCATTCTCTAACAGTAAATAATACGAAAATGGGTTAACAAAAGAGACTATTTTTGTTGGGTCACTTTCTGTATATTTGCTTAATAGCTCATCAAACTTATGCCCCGAGACTAATAACGAATCTACTTTATTCATAAATCATTTATATCCATAACTTAAGTATTTAATTTTTCGACAACACGGTCCCAGCACCAAATCTCATTCGCCGCTTCAGCGCAAAGCTTTAACTGCTTCTCCGAGTATACTTTATGTATTTCATCATTAGCATCGTCTATACTATTTACAAAAATAATAGTACTTTCGCCACCAGTTTTCTCTCTAATTAACTGGTCAATATGTACATAAGAGTCAATTTCACGAACAACAGGAATTAGCCCGCCTTTAATAGCTTCTATTAATGCCATCCCTAAGCCCTCATAGGAAGACATTGAAATAAAGTACTTGGATTTTTCAATCAAATCTTCCAATTCAGCTGAACTAACGGGCCCTAAATACTCAACGTTTTGAACTATATTAATTTTAATACCTTCGGGGTTAGGACCTGCAATGATAAGGTTTTCTTGGGGAAAGTTATTTCTAAATACATCAATAGCATCGTTTATACATTTATTTGGAGAGATTCGACCAAAAGTTACAACACCACTTTTAGCAAGAGAAAACTTAACATCAGATGAACCACATCCCATAAAATGTACATTATCAGAAAGTTTAGATACCAATTCTATATCATTTTGACTAATACACATATATTTCGGATTCATTCTAGCAATCAGTTTAGAAATAGAATAAAAGTATATCTTCTTAAATAACAACATATTTAATGTGTGAAAAAAACCACCATGCGGAGAAATCACCAATTCATCAAACTTTATTTTAAATGTTAAAAAGTCAACCAAAGGGTCCATCCCATGACAATGTAATAATTTACATTCTGGTAACTTACCAAAAAGTTCTGTGGGTAAGAATATTCCTTTAAATAGAAATGACTTCACTCTAAATATTTCGTAATTTCGTTTTAAATCGGTTACAACCTTTTCTCCATCTCGCTTTAAATCCGACGTTATAACTAGTACTTTCTTGCCTAAATTAACCTGTCGATCTGCAATTTCATGAACAAGGTTTTCCATACCGCCAATATTAGGGTGAAATATTCTTACGATATGGATAATGTCATATTGGTTTTGTATTTTTTGGGGCATTTTTTTCTCAACGCATAAACAAAGTGGAATAATATAGATATAAATAATGTGTTGTAAAACATAAGCTTAGGACGTTCAAATGGAGCGCCGACAAAATTGGTTGCTAATAAAGAAAGAGTGACTATCGAAGCGGCTAAAATTAAAGTTCCTTTCTCTGCACGTAAATAAGTAAACACTCCAGTTATGAATATTGTTAACACCGTAAAAACAGATAATAAACCACCCATTCTAAAGTATTGAGAAACAAATCCACTTTCAACAAAGTCTACATCATCAGGTAATGGAGCAGGGAAAAAGCCTACTTGACCAGAAAACAACAAAGACAAGTCAGATACACGTTTGAATTTGCTTTGACTATTTACATTTGTCAACGCATCATAAATACCTAGCCAATCTGTAGATAATAGATACTCAAAATCTATCACAAACATCAAGAATACGACTCCAAGACCTAATATAGACAATATAGGTAATAAACTTTGCCTTAATGAAATTAATATTAGGGCAATGGCTAGCTGTATAAAAGACAAACGGCTTTGGCATGTAAATAATAGAAACAAGCATAATATTGACGCTACGCCCCAACCTGAAAGACCCATTCTTTGAAAATAATGCAATAATGGTATTTTTATATTTGGTCTAAAGACAAAAAAATATGTAAAAAAGGAAACTGCAAAGTGACCTAAGTCACCCGGAAAAGCAAATAAACCACTAGTGCGATGGATATGGAATTCTTGTAATGAGGACCTAAATATTAACCGAAAAGAGCCATTTGGAATAACCAGTTCAAGCAAAGCCCATAAACTATTGATTAGAACTAATATCACAGCCGCTTTATTAAGACTATCTATAGGAACAAAACGCAATTGAGTTATTAAAATAAAAACAACAACATACCGTAAAGCAGAGAGATCAGAACCTAAAATAATAAAAGTGATTAAATATGCAATTAATACTAAGGTTGCAAATAAATTGTATTTAGGTGTACGGTAAAAAGAAAAAATAAACACAGAAATACCCAATGCCACCGCATAGTGAAGACCTGCATTAGTTGTAGGAACCAGTAACGGTATTAGGAAAATTAATAGCCATAGACCATTGCTAAACCGACCATATTTGTAAGAAGTGAGCATAAATTATAAACTACTAATCATATATAAATATCAAACCGCCTTTATACCAAGGGCTCGATGAACCAGAGTAACTTCGTCAGTTACTTGTTCTTTCTCTCCTACAAGATCATTAAATTCAGATAAGTTATAACTTAGAATTTCACCTTTATACTTAACAAATGCCAATGTAAACAGGACAGTAGAGAAATGAGATATGACAACCTTTGGCTTTAATCTAGCTATAACGGCTTCTCCAGATTCCCCTACAAAAGCTCTAGAAATTGCATCTTTATCGGTAAAAACAGAAGCGTGTTCACTGTTTCTTAACAAAATTTTTACACTATATTTAGGGTAGCTTTCAGTTAGAAATTGGATAGTTTTTTTATAGAGTTTAATATAATGAGGCATAATGACTTTAGCATCCTGTAAGACGAATATAACTAAATCGTCAGATGCTTCAAAACTTGATGGGAAATCAATCAATTTTGGAACAAGACACACTTTCTCTCGATAACTTAATAGTGGATTATCTATGATAGAAAGTTGCTTTTTACATAAAGGTAAGTCTGCGCCATTCAATACTGTTTTACGAATGATATATTTAGCATTACTAAAAAGAAATGAAACGAATAATTTCAAGATATCTATAAGTTTAGTACGGATTGGTATTGGTGAGCTCATCATGGAGCCACTTCCATCAAAATAAAATAGTACATCGACTCTTTTTTCTTTACTGCTTAAATGTGATACTAAGTAATTGCTTAAGGAATACGCTACATCAGGAACAATAATTTTATTTATAATGTCATCAGAAAGTTTACTAATAAGTGAATCAGCTCTTGACCATAAAAATGTTTGGCTGAATGAAGATGCATCAAATTTATAAGATACTATCTCACACGTCTTTGACTCAAAATCATTTATACTTGATAGAAATTTTTCAGGAACAACAAGACGAACGCTTTCATTTTTCGTTTCATTATCGATTAAATATTTTAATTGCATAAAGTGGATTGGTGTATATGCGTGAATGATGACCATTATGTTCCTATTTAGACTCTTTCAATTTCTGCATCATTTTAAACTCTCTAGCCAACAATACAATAGAAATAACATTAGAGAATAATAAAGATAAAGGTACCAATTCTAGTGAATAACTAGAAAATATAAAAACACAAGCTATATAAACCACAGACGATATCATGGTGCAAACCCCAATTTTAGAATTTCGCCCATGATAAAACATATAATTAACAAGAATTAAATATGGAACTTGAAGGCCCATACCTAACAGGAACAGACATGTCAAAGGTTTAACCGAATCAAATTGCTCTCCCAAAAACATTATATACCAAGCATTAGGAATACAATAAGCAATAAATGAAGGAACAGGAAAGAAGAACAATGATTTGATAACAAAGGCCCATAAATCACTCTCCTTTACCCTTTCTTTCTTTAAAGATTCAAAAAAATAAGGCATTAAAGCAGTATTAATGGCACCAAGTAGAACTATGTAAATCGAAGCAATTTGATAACCCGCTGAATAAACACCTAAAGAATAGCTAGAAAATTGACTATATATAAACAGTCTATCTAATTGGCCCCTTACAACAAAGCTCAATTGATGAAGAATCAGAGGAAATCCATAACGAAATATATATCTAACACCAATAAATATTTTAATTTTTGAAATTTTAAATAAGGTGCCTGACTCCTTCAAAAAATTTATCATACTTATTAGAACAACTAAGAAGTTGGCAATCATTAAAGCAAATATACGGTTATCAGCATTGGCTGCTATCGATTCAAATATAATGTAAGTAAACAATAGTGATAAAGAAGCACTAGAGAATTGTACAAAAAAATAAGAATAAGCCCGTTTTCGACACTGCCTCAACGCTAACTGTACACTTAAGAATGATTGGAACAATGCAGCAAAAGTGAGTGATAATACCAGCGTTGATGAACATAAAAACGCTAAAACGACGATAGGTATACAAATAAGTGCCGCCAATATATGACCAGCTCCTACCACCAAACTTAAATATTTTTTTCCTCTATAAAAATAGTACCTCGAAATAGCCCCTTCCTGGCTCATACCTATAAATACAGTTAATATACTTAACCACATAAGGCTTAGTGCGAGTTCACCAAAGCCCCCAACACCTAAGCTTCTAGTTAAATACGGAAGTAAAAAGAAGGGGAATGATTTTGATATCACTTCCCCTAATATGTATATGGATGTATCTTTCAAGACTCTCATTTTGTACTCAATTTAAATCAACTACATAATATATTATTCAGTTAATCTTTTTATTACTTTAGCTGGATTCCCAACAGCAACAGAGTATGCAGGAATAGATTTAGTAACAATGCTACCAGCTCCTATAACCGCATTTCTTCCAATTGTAATCCCAGGCAAAATAATCGCATTTGCCCCAATCCAAGCCCCTTCTTTAACTAAAATACTTTTAGAAGGGTAATAACCTTGTTCAATTAATGGAATATCTGTACGATCAAACTTATGGTTATTGACATAGAAATGAACACTGGCTCCCATCATTACATTATCTTCAATAATAATTTCGGCAAATTCATCGGCAAAGAACATTGTACTAGGTCTAATCACTACATTTTCTCCTAATGATATATTCGAGCAGTGAACAGCATATGCTCCTGCTCGAAAATCAGCAGTACCAGAAAAATGTTTAAACTTACTCTTACATAATTTAGTCATTGAAGATTTAAAGTGTAATTTCCAATGCGTGAATGGAATATCAGGCCCAATACGATCTGTATTTTTACAAAATAAATATTTATTATATATTTCTTTGATTAACACTTTACCACCTTGCCAAATTTGCGTTATTTTCTAGCATGTACTTTCTTGCATTGGGTAAACCATTACCGATAAAGTTAAACAAATTAGCAGTAACAACTGCTGAAACTCCATCTTGCTTTAACCCATCAAGTAAATGCCGTTCATTCCCAGCTCCTCCCATAATCAATAAGGGAACTGAAATAGATTGCCCATACTCTTGTATTGTAGAGAGATCATATCCAAAGCCAGTTCCATCTTGCTGTATTGAATTAAGGAGTATTTCACCGACACCTAACGCTTGTAAAAAAGTTAGGTACTCATCAAACGGCATTGCTATAGGTACCGAGCCATCATTTATGTAAACCACGGGGATATCATCAACTAATTTATAATCAACACTTGCAACGAGGCTTTGCGAACCATATTTTTCAATAATACTTTTAGCTAGTTCTGGTGTTTCATATAACGTACTATTTAAAATGACTTTGTCTGCACCATTGTTAAATAATAACTCTGCATCTTCTAAGCTGAGAATGCCACCACCTGCAGCTACAGGAATAAAAACATCATTAACAAGGCGCTTAACCGCCTCTGAGAATTTTTTTATATCTTTATTTTCTTTAGTCGCATCAACGACAATTAATTCATCCAAAGAGAAAGAAATTTTTTGAAACTTATAGTTTCGTTCTAACCAATTTATATCGCCAACTCTTTGTAAACGAAAATTACGGCTTTGCATGAAAGCCCCAGCATTATAAATAAGACTAAAAATCAGGCGGTCTCTTAACATTAAAATAACTCTATAAAATTCTTAATTAATTGAAGGCCATTCTTTTGACTCAATTCTGGATGAAATTGAACTCCAGCCACATTATCTAGTTCAAAACTGGCGATAAAATCCTCTCCATAGTGACAAAAGCTTTGGCCAATACTAGATTTAGATAACATTTTAAAACTATGGGTAAAATAGAAGTCAGGCTCCCCCTCTATGTCTGCATATAATCGACTTTGTTGACTTGGCATCACTTGATTGTAGCCAACATGGGGTACTTTCAGTTCACTTTTACAAAACTTATCTACAACGCCATTGACTAATGATAAACCAGAATTAAAGCCGCTTTCAGTGCTAGAGTCCCCTAATAACTGCATCCCTAAACAAATACCTAATATAGGTTTTTTTTGATTAATGACTAGCTCTTCAATCTGTGTATCTAAATTCAACTTTCTTATTTTAGCAATTGCTGTGGCGTAGTTACCTACGCCTGGGAGAATTAATTTGTCAGCATCATTTAATGTTCGAGTATCATTAGAAACAACGACGTTATCTTGCCCTATATAATTTAGGGCACTGATAATCGATGTAATATTGCCCATGCCGTAATCGACAATAACTAATTTCATATTTCGAAAGCTTCACCGACTGTAAATTTAGGCTCCCAAATACCATCAATTTTTTCAAACAGATCTTTGTTAGCGTACTTATCAAGTACTGCATCAAATTCATCTTTAGTCATTTCATAGTAATCAAGATATAAATCCAAAAACTCATGAGGATATTGATTATCATATGCCATTACTAAGTTTAACGCCTGCTCTCGAGTCATGGCACCTCTACGGATTTCAATACCAGCATCTTGAGTTGCTCTACCAAAACCAAATTTAAGATACATTAAATATGCATGTAAAGAATATAATGCTTGGTCATTTTGAGAGAAGTTTGTAAATGTGCCTGCTGTGCCTTCTTCTTTTTCTTTCAAACCACAATGATCTTTTGCCACTACATAATTTCTATATGAATCCCAAGCTTCATAATAAGACCAGTGAGTAAAAGCTAAATCATTACTGGAAACTTGTTCTTCTGTTGGAAATTGCCAAAATGCTAAATCGCCTTTCTTAACTTCTTCATCTGCTAGCACACTTTCAAAAACTTTATCATAGCCCCCTTCGAAGTATACTCGCTTCATATATTCAATGTTATATAGTGGATTATGTTTACTTTCCGTTGAGCCACCATATTCAACTTCGCCATCTTCACCATAAAAAATCAATGGTATTTTGAAGTTCATTGCCGTTTGTATTACTGCTGTTTTAATCGCAATTAGCCAGCCATAATAAGGAAAACCTTTTTCTATAAAGCCAAGCTTGTTTAGCTTTTGCATTACTTTCGCATTAGGGGATATATGAATATGATTAAAACCAGATTCAATAAAATTTTGTAGATTCTCATCACCCAACTCTAAAGAGAGGGCTGGACGTACAGTAACAGCGAGCGGATTCATACCATATTTATTTTTCAGGGTATAAGCTACGTATGAACCATCTTTACCACCACTAACAGGTACTACACAATCAAAGCCACTACCATTACTTGAACGATATTTATCTAACAAATCAGAGAGTTCGTCTTGGCGCGGTGACCAATCTAATTCTTTCTTTTCTTCTGTCCAGACACAAGCATTACATCTACCCTTTTCATCAAACGCAATCCTAGGTCTAGTTGACATATTCAAACATGAACTACACCAAAAAATCTTTTTACTCATTTCTACTCTCCTGATATTTATAACGAAAAACCATCATCTACGATGATATTTTGCCCTGTAACAAATTTTGATGCTGCTGATAAAAGAAACATTACCGTACCCATTATATCATTTACATCTAACATGCCTTCTCCATTCGTTAATGCTTTATATGCATTTAGGAACGACTCAGGTTGGTTATCAAAAAGTCCACCAGGGCTGACACTATTAATTCTAAACATGCTATTGTTAACATACTTAATCGCATATTTATTTAAGTGAAGTATCGCTGATTTAATAGCTGCGTACTCCACAGGCATTGACATCGGCGTATTATCATATATTTCGAATTTCGGTGCAATGACACCATAAATAGATGATATATTTACTAATGAAAAGGGCTTCTCATTTAACTTAAAGTATTTTGCACATTGCTGAGTAAATAAAAAAGCACTTCCTAGATGGAGTGATACGTTTTCATTAAAGTCAGATACTTTAACATCGAAAAAATGAGCACCATATGCCTTATTGCGAGGGTAAGTGCAATTTACCGCACCCGTTATTTCAATATCACTTTCAAAAAACTTTGTTACATCTTCTTCAACTGTAATATCTAAGCTATAACAACTCAGGTTTGAGTTCGTTATATCAATACCTTCTTTAGATAATCTCGCTTGTAAATGATCTACAGAAAGATCTACTGCAATAACCTTTGCACCTTGCTCAAGAGCATGTCTAGTCACTTTAGTCCCTAATAATCCTCCCGCGCCAATAATTAAAACAGTATCTCCTACTAATAAGTTATTCACTTTTTACCCCACTAACAATAGCTTCAGCTAATTTAAAATCATAAATGTCATCAATATCAACAGCCCTTTTTTTCGGAATAACAACACTTGTTACTTTTCCTGAAAATAAACTATCATTATTTTTAATAAATCTTGGAGTAGCAATATAAACAACCGTTGTGATATCAAAAACATCCGGCGCATCTTGTCTACGAGTTACGGCTCCCTCAGGTTTAATAACTAACTCACAAGTTTCATCATCTAAAACCTTAACCATATTAAAATAGGGACTTCTTGACGCAGCAGTAACTGAAATACAGATATCGGCTAAACTGCTTTCTAGTTTAGCAATTGCTCTCTCAACGTCAGGCACATTACGAAGAGGACTTGTAGCAGGCAAACTAACAAAGTATTGAAATTTTCCGTAATGACTTTCTACCCATTCAATCCCATGTCGCCATGAAAGCCACTCAGGACTAGTATCACTAGCTAGCTCAGCTGGTCGTTCAATAACAATAGCTCCAGCTTGCCGAGCAATTTCAGCAATGGCATTATCATCGGTGGAGACAAACACCTCATCAATAGAAGGGCATTTTTTAGCTGTTTCGATAGAATAATGAATCAACGGTTTTCCGGCTAGTGGTCTAATATTCTTACCCGGCAAGCCTTTTGAGCCGCCTCGAGCAAAAACAAATGCATAATTTTTCATTTATTATCTCTGTTATTTCTGGCTTGTTTCTTGATTTCATCAATTAAAGAAACTGTTCTTATTGCTTGATTAAAATTAATACAAGTGTGTTTGTTTTTTTCAATCATTTGAAAAAAATCTTCTAACATAGCCAAGTACATTTGGTTCTTATCCCACTTTGGATCACTGTATAATACAGATATTCCAGACGATGTACTCAACGTCAGTTTATTTTGTATCAAATCCCAATCTATACGACCTTTACTGCCGACAAAGCTACATTGCCTATAAGCTTTGCGTTGTAAAAAGTCCAAATGAATCGTTGTTACTGCGCCTAATTCAGTTAGCGCGACAATATCAGCAGTATCTTCAACATCTAAAGCTAATCCTTCGGAAGCCCGTAAAATAGCATGTTTTACCTGTAATGGCCCTAACAACCACTGCGCGTAATCTAATTCATGACTAAGTTCAAATAACGCACCTCCACCTAGTGTTTTTTGGGCGGAAACGCTATCTCGATAATTTTTATTTGGTCGCCAATCAGGTAGATATTGCCCTATCTCAATATGTGCATTATAGAGAGTGCCAATTATCCCCTGCTCCAACAAAGCTTTTAGCTTCTGTGCTGAAGGTAAGTATCGCAAACAATACCCGATCGATACGGGAGTTTGATGTAGTTCAATTGCGCGGTTAATGGCTTTTGCATCTTCTAATGATGTAGTCACTGGTTTTTCAATTAACGTTGGTATACCCGCTTCAATAAAAGGAATAGAATGTTGTGCATGATATGGTGCCGGTGATGCCACAATCACTAATTCAACCTGTGCTTTAATTAGCTCATCAATACTTGTTGCTATACCATCACAATCACTAATATTTTCTTTTGGAATACGCCCACTTGCAGACATTACTAATAATTCAACTTTTGGAAGCAATAATTTCAAGTTATGACGGTGACGAGTAGAAATATTGCCTAAACCAATTACAGCAACTTTTTTCATTATTAGTCGATACCCAAAGTCTGAATATCAATTTGAGCACGGTTAAAATCATCAATACGTCCAATATCCAACCAATATTCGTGAAATGGGAACATCAGTACACTTTCCTCTAAAGACCTTTCCAAAAGTGTAGGCATATCTACTACTTCATTATTTTTAACTTGCTCTATTATTTTTCGACCAACGACATATATTCCAGCATTAACATGAAAACGCTGTATAGGTTTTTCTACCATACTTATTATTTTACTCCCTTCGCTTTCAATTACACCGAACGGTACTTGATATTCATATTCACGAACACACATGGTTGCATTAGCATCATTTTCATTATGAAAAGCAAGTAATGCTTCTAAATCAACTTTTGTAAGTACATCTGCGTTCATCATAATGATAGGGAGATCAGGTAAGTCTTTGGGAAGTAGACCTAAAGCACCTCCAGTTCCAAGAGGCTGTGCTTCATGGATATAGCTTATTGACACCCCCCACTTTTCTCCGTTCCCAAAATATTCTTTTATCATTTCGGGTAAGTAATGAGTTGAAATGTAAAAATTGTGAAAACCTGATTTTACAAAACTCAACAGTACCGTTTCTAATATTGGCTTATCACCCACTTTCAATAATGGCTTAGGACAATGATCCGTTAAAGGCTTTAATCTAGTTCCAAACCCACCTGCCATTAAAAATACAGGGTTATCGTATTTAGCTTTTTGTGTAATATGATGAATTGTCTCCAAACCAACTACGATTCCGTTATCTAAAATAGGAATAGAATTAAGCTGCTTTGCATTCATCAATGCTAGTAGTTGATCTTTGGAAGCACTAAAGTCGACAAATGTAGGTGTTGTATACATGATTTCTGAAATAGGATGAGATAAAGGAACGCCATTAATTAATGCTCTGCGTATATCCCCATCTGTTACTGTACCTAATAGACGATTGTCCAGATCAACCACTAGCGCAAGTTGAAGAGATTCATTGTTTATAACCTTGAGAACGTTTTGTATATTACTTAACGGTGAAACTAGTATTTTTTTCCAATTGTAACTCATATTAATCTATAACCTTTTTGAAAATACGTGCAGGATAACAAATAGTATTCTTATCTACATCTTTAGTGATGGTGACACCCGCACCAATAACAACATTTTCATTTACATTGATTGACTGAATTACTGCCGATCCTGTACCGAAATGAACGTTTTCTTTGGAGATAACATGACCACTAAGAGTGACACCTGGGGCAATATGATTATTGCTGCCTATAGAACAATCATGATCAACTATTGAACCCGTGTTTACTATACTATTGTAACCAACACTTGTTCCTGTTTGTATCATAGCGCCACGCATTACTTGTACACCTTGGTCTAAAGTAGCAAACTTAGACACGCCAGCGTCTTTAGAAACTAGTGTTACGAAGCGATAGCCTAAATTTTTATATTTATTATAAAAATCAGCTCTTAATGTATTCCCTGGTAATGAGCCAATACCATTGGCCAATTTAATCGTTCCTTTATCAAACGGTAAAATATCTTCATCGGATTTAAACCAATGAAAACCTGAAAATAATTTTTGATTAATCGCTGGAAGTGGGGATACATAACCAAGAACATTAACCTCCTGCTCAATTAACAACTCTAACAGAACAGACGCATGCCCTCCTGATCCAATTAATAAAACGCCATCATTCATTAATTAGATCACCTATTTGATAATCATTTTTTGCTTCTCTACCAACTAAGCCCCAGTAGTTAATTGGATTTTGTCCTGTGCCTGGACGTTTTGATGTCACATTGTCTTTACTAAAAACAGTCCCTTTCTTAATCACTTGTTCAGCCACAAGGCTTTTTCTTGCAACCGTTTTATTTTTGATCTCTGAAGGTCTTGGTCCTTTTAGCCCGTCACCCAGTGCTAACTCAATATTTCGAATTCCTTCAATCATAGCTTTTAACTGATCTGGCTCAAGTGATGCTTTATGATCCGGGCCTTCCATATTTTGGTCTAAAGTAAAGTGTTTTTCTATTATCTTCGCTTCACGAGCGACTGCAGCGATAGGGATATGGATACCGGCACTGTGATCTGAATAACCGACAGGTAATTTGAATGCATTAGCTATAGTATCCATAGCCTTAAGGTTAATATCTTGCAATGGGGCTGGGTATTCTGTTGTACAGTGCAGGATTGTGACTTTTTCTTTAAGCATTTTTTGTCCAAGTTCAGAATAATATGCTTTTTCAAAAGCTTGAATACTTGGTTGCTCTGTTTGTTTTGCTACATAACCAAAAGCGATTACTCCTAATGCCGTTTCTATTTCAGCCAATGTAGCCATTCCTGTTGAAACGATTAAATCACAACCTGTTTTTGCATGCTCAAGCACTAAAGGGGCATTAGTTAAATCACCAGAGGGTATTTTTAACTTTTTTAACTTTAAATCATTTACTAAGAATTTTAAGCTCTCTGAATCAAAGGCAGTAGATAAAAATTCAACACCTAAATCTTTGCAGTACTCAACCAATTCAAGGTGAAATTCAAAACTTAATTCTAAACGGCTAAGCATAGCAAGTTGAGATTCTTTCTTTTGAGTGTTCTTAATTTGATAATCAGCTTGCTCTGCAGTTGCCGTTACTAACTTAGATGCCTTGAACGTTTGGAATTTAATGATGTCTGCACCCGCTTTATGCGCTGCATCAACAAGCTTAAATGCAAGTTTTTCATCACCGTTATGGTTTACACCCGCTTCCGCAATAATTAATGTCATATTATTTACCTACAGTTAAGTCATGAAAAGATTTAACTGTGCTTCCTTTTAATTCTTTGAGTAAAGTAATTATTTGACCTGATGCATCACCTTGCCCATAAGGGTTAAAAATAACTTCTTCATTAATTTTGTATGTTTTGTTAATCCCTACAGATATAGCATCTACAATATCTTTTTTATTAGGCTTGCAATGAATCACGCTTTTCGCTGATAACCTGCCTTTTTGGCGCAAACCTATATTAATCGTTGCTACATCAAAAGAAGGTACTTCGATAATGCCGCTTGATGAATTACCAATCACCGCCGCTGAGTGTTTAACTGCACTTAGGTATCTTGTTTGGCCGAGTGAAGGGATTGCTAATACCCTATTTGGATTGATTTTAGCGTAATTTTCAAGTAAAGGGATTATACTTCTTCCGCCGTCATCGGCATTTGGATAAGTAAGAATTATCTGATATACAGGAAATTCATCTAAGCTATCAAGTAATGCTTGAAAGGAGATTACAGGCTCTTCATCCGCTAAAGTAACAGGGTGATAAGTCACTAATAAAAATGGCTTAGTCAATGAAAAAGATAGTGATTTAGATAATTCGGCAACGGTCATAAAATTACTACGTGATAAATGGTCAAGGCCTATTGCCCCAACATTTTTAACCCTTGCTGGTGTTTCACCTAATTGTATAACTCTATTTCGGGATTCATCTGTGGACGTACAATGAATATAACTTAATTTAGTTATAGCATGACGAATTGCATCGTCATAAGCACCTTCAGTAATTTCACCACCATGTAAATGTACAACTGGAATACGTAATATCATTGCTGTTTGTGCAGCAGCTAGCGCTTCAAATCTGTCGCCTAAAATAACTAAAGCGTCAGGCTGAAGACGGCTTAATGCGTCAGTAAAACCTAACACACCTAACCCCATGCTTTTGGCAACACCTACAGCTGTATCAGAAGATAATAATATTTCTATTTTTTCATCTATAGTGAAACCGTCTTGTTCAATTTGACTATAGGTATTGCCGAACTCTGGCGATAAATGCGTTCCAGAAACCAAAAGTTGCAGTTCTAGGTCGATATCAGATTGAATATCTTTTATCAGCCAATATAACAAACCATATTCAGCACGAGTTCCTGTAAAAACCGCAATTTGTTTCATTTTACTGTCCATTATTTACAGGAGAGCTCGGTATATTCACTAAACAAGATTCAATCCATTCAGAAACTGATAAATTTCCACATTTAGCATTTTCAAACATAGGTAGCCTGTGCATCAATTTCCAAATAGGTCTGGTCATAACACCATTTGCATTCGTTTCTTTAATAAAGCTTTCACGGCTAGCCACATCAGGACAAATTATTGCATTTAACCAATAATTTGATTGAGCATATTCTGGCTCTTCAATAAATTTAAAATCAGAGTCCCTAAACAAATTTTTATACTGCAGCGCTAATGCTCTTTTTTGCTTTAGAAAGGTAGGTAACACTTCCATTTGTGCACAACCTAACGCAGCATTTAAATTAGGTAAACGGTAATTAAAGCCCGGTTCGTCATGAAAGAACTCGTAAGGGTGAGGAACTTTAGCCGTAGTAGTTACATGTTTAGTATGCACGCCTTTGTCATAGCTTTTGCATAAAACCATGCCGCCACCGCCTGTGGTAATCACTTTATTACCATTAAAGCTGATTGCACTGAAAGAACCAAAAGTACCTGTATGCTGCCCTTTATAAAAAGAACCTAAACTTTCTGCAGCGTCTTCCACTAAGGCGACATTCCACTTAGTGCATACAGACATAAGCTCATCAAGCTCTACAGGATGGCCGAAGGTATGCATAGGGACTACAGCGCGAAATACCTGTTGAGTAATTTTATGCTGACTAAACCCATCATTATTAATAAAAGCATTATCTTCTAGGTAACTATCTAACGCTTTAGGGCATAAACCTAAACTTATCTTAGATACATCTACAAATACAGGCTCTGCCCCCATATGATATAAAGCGTTGCAGGTGGCAACAAAAGTCAATGCCTGAGTAATAACAAGGTCACCTGATTTCACACCCGCCATATATAGCGCTGTATGCAATGCAGCAGTACCATTAACTGTTGCTATGGCTTTGGCTGTTCCCGTATAGGATTCTATTTGTTGTTCAAATTGGTCGACATACTTACCAACACTCGAAACAAAGGTGCTATCTAAGGTATTATTAACATATTCTTTTTCATTTCCTGAAAACGTAGGTGCATGAAGAGGAATAAACTCTTTGGTTTGATAAATGTCTCGAACAAAATTAACTAACTTATTATGCATTTTTATAATTCTTCAAAAAGGTTACATTTTACTATCTAGGTATTTGCCGGTTTCTTTATGACCAAAGTCTGGAATCATTTTGAAAAACAATTCAACAATTTCATTTTTAGTCCAAGCTTTATCTTTTTTTAACTTCAAAATGGTTTGCTCAAACACAGATACTAATTCAGGATTGTATATCGCTTCATTTTTAATAACACCTAAATTATTAAAACGCTCCATATCTAGCGTTTCATTATCAGTGAAAAACTCTTCAAAGTCTTTTTCGCCAGTAGTGTCACTGTTAGTAAATAAACAAGGCCATTTCCCTTGCTGGGGCAATGTGTTAGCGAGCTCTCTCGCTTCATCTTCTGATTCACATAAATACGGTTCGTAACCTAATTGCTCAAGATATTTAATGGCTATATCCGCAAAAGTAATCAGATGAAGTGACCCACTTAATTTAGGAAAGAAAATATCTCTGTTTTCACCAAATATGCACGACATTAAGCACAACTCACCTGACTCTTGAGGGGTAACAAAATAACGTTTGATATCTTTTGGCGCAACAATAGGTTGTATCTTTTGAATGCGTTGATTAAAACCGTGAAGCAACGAACCATCAGAAAAAGCAACATTTGCAAAACGAGCTGTAGAAATATTAATATCACTACTACGTCGCATTAAAAACATTTCCATTATGCGTTTAGACGCTCCCATCATATTAACAGGGTTTGCAGCTTTATCTGTAGAAACACAGAAGTACTTTTTACTGCCTTTTTCTGCAGCTTGTTTCATGGTTTTTTCAGTGTTAAAAATATTAACATCAATCATACGCATTAATGTAAAAGGGTCTTTCTCACTTCTTACATGCTTAAGCGCAGATAAGTTCAATACATAATCATATCTACCATCGTCTTTGATAAAAGCATCGTACTCAATAGAGCCTATATCTAATGCAAATGTTTGAAAGTCACCATTGATATAACCAAATGAACTTCTTATGTCGCGTACTAATTCAACCATGTTGTTTTCACTTATGTCGACAACATGTAATTTTCTAGGGTTTCGTTTGAAAATCTCTTTAGTTACAGCTTGACCAATTGAACCTGCACCACCAAGTACTAAAAACCTTGATGCAGAAACTTTATTTAAAAGTTCGTCTTGCTGGTTTTGTACATCTTGTTCAAATAGTTCTTTGTTACGACCAATTAAGTCTAGTATTTTCATTATTTATTCCGCTGTTACTTAATTTTTTTTAAATAAATTCTTTAAATCAAGGGGCACTATAGATCTTAAATCAAACCTATCTCCTACCTCCTTTCTATTTTCTATTTTCTATTTTCTATTTTCTATTTTCAGCCTCTAAACCTATCCTGATTATCCACAAACCACTGATACGCTACTTCCAGCCCTTTATACATACCCAAAGAGTCAAGACAGTTATTTAATATTTCTTATTCCGTACTTAAGATACCTTTAATAAGGCTAAGTTAGCCTTGATCCCATCGTGATAAACATTCATTGGTTTTTTATATTTCAATGTTTCATGAAAACGTTCATAGTTATAAAACTCAATGTAATCATCTACGTCCTTCTGTAAATCTTTAATTGTTTCATATTCATTGAGATAAATACGTTCACATTTTG
>Ga0209826_1001041_pt1 | contig 19695 bp, 18 predicted proteins | sample GOMGulsemesocosm_5_FD_184637 | JGI IMG/M metagenome (GOLD analysis project Ga0209826, IMG submission 184637) | Methane-oxidizing microbial communities from mesocosms in the Gulf of Mexico - GOM15C Gulf of Mexico (SPAdes) (version 2) | ecosystem: Environmental > Aquatic > Marine > Cold seeps... | reverse complement strand
CACTTCTATACGGGCTTTGAAATGGATGCTTTGCAGGTTCCCGTCAGGGCCGATTATATCCCTAACAGGCGGCAACATCTTCAAACGAACCCAATCCCAATCGGCAAGTGAAATAGGAGTTTCAGGAAGTTCTTTTTTTGATAAATATTCCGCTGAGCACACCAGTTTTCTTCTCACCGTTCCAATTCTTCTGGATTTTAAGCTGCTATCCTTCAATGCTCCGGTTCGCAGCGCAAGGTCCACACCCGATGCAATCAAATCCACGGGTTCATCCGAACATCGCATTGATATATGCACATTCGGATGATCTTCCGAAAAAGCCGCGATTTTTGCTGTATATTCTCCTCGGATGAGAGCCGCTGGAATAGATAGTGTGATATTGCCGTACGGCGATGCCGTATTTTCATTCAGAATATTTAGAGCTTGCTCAGCGGCAATCACCATCTGCTTTGCCCGATCGAAAAACCGCCTCCCTTCATCGGTAAGAGCTAATTTTCTGGTAGAACGGTAAAGCAAAGCAACACCATGCTTCTTTTCCAAAGCAGCAATATGATAACTCACAACTGACGGCGAAAGATCTAGAACCTCCGCGGCCGCACGAAATGAGCCAAGTTCCACAGTGCGCACAAACAAGGTTATGCCCCGAAGATCGTTTATCATTCCATGAACTTTCAGTTTTATTACTTAAAAATTTAGAATAGTATTTTCTATTTATCCTATATTATCGATTAATACCAGTTGGGCTATATATTTCCTAAATCAAGGAAACACCCAAATGACATTTCTAATCGCTATGAGTATATTTGCCCTGACCATGTCCATCTCTCCTGGCCCTGTGAATATCATCACATTCTCATCCGGTGCGACCAATGGTATTTTTAAGACAATCCCTTTTGTCTTTGGGGCCACCGCAGGATTTACGCTACTCCTGTTTTTACTGGGACTGGGAATAGCTCATACCCTAGAGAACTATCCGGACCTTTTATTTATTTTAGGAAAACTCGGCGCTCTCTTTATTGTTTATATGGCCTATAAAACGGTAAAATCTGATGCCGCCATTACCTTTGAGGGGCGAAAAGCCCCCGGGCTTATGGAAGGAGCGATGCTTCAATGGTTAAATCCAAAAGCCTGGATTGCCTGCTTATCTGGAGTTGCAGCCTTTACGGTTAAGGGGGACTTGCCGAGCCTCATTTTATTTTGCTCAATTTATTTCATCATCTGTTTTATGGGGGTTGGCTTTTGGGCCGTTGCGGGAACACAAGCCACACGTTTCCTCAACACACCGAAACGCATTCGCCTATTTAATGGCGGCATGGGAGGATGCCTAGGCCTTGTCGGTCTCTATATTCTAATTTCCTGAAAGTCAGGTGATTTTATAATCAGCAACAACACAATTGCGACCGGCGCGCTTAGCCTCATAAACAGCAAGGTCCGCACGCTTCAATGTAGCGCTAATTGCTTTGTCTGACGGCTTAACTTCTGCCACACCTATACTAACGGTAACAGATAATCCCTTTTTGCTAAATATGGTTTTCTCCACCATTTTCCGCAATTTTTCGGCCGTTGTGTAGGCTGCAGATACTGAAGCATGGGGTAGACTTACAACGAACTCTTCTCCGCCCAACCTTCCAAAGACATCAGATTGCCTTAAGGCCGATTGAATAGTTTGAGCAAGTATTGTTAAAACTTCATCCCCTTTGTCATGACCATGTGTGTCATTAACTTGTTTGAAGTGATCCACATCAATTACCAGAACAGATAGAGGGGACGCATAACGACACGCCACCTTAAATTCGCGCTCAGACAATTCAAGTAGGTGACGGCGATTAAAAATTCCTGTCAGACTATCAATTGTCGCATGCCGTCGCAGTTCCCCTTCACTTATTTTCTCGGCAGTAACATCAAGATACAGGCCATCAAGAATTGTCTGACCCATATGGTTTTCGCGCGCTCTGAAAAAAGCCTGCACCCATTTTGTTGACCGATTATGAACATCGATACGAACAACTACGTTTCTCTCATCAAATGTCTCTAGCACTTCACTTACAGCTTCATCAAACCGGTCGACATCATGTGCTACGACATACGACCGTAAAAAATCAGGTTCGTGACAAGCATACTCATAATCGATTGAAAAAAGTTGTTCGACCCCTCGGCTTAGAAAACTCACTTCCTTTTCGCCATCATCGGAGATTGTGACTTGATGAATAACAGCTGGTAGATTGTCTGTAAGCAATCGTAATCTTGTTTCACTCTCCCGGCGTTCCATCGTGATATCACGAAGGCGCGATTCCCTTTCTTCCACATTAGTAACATCATGTATTTCAATGAGACACCAGCGGCCAGAATTCACCACATTCAAAGGCTTAACATACAAAGTGTACATTAATTGGCCTCCGTTTGAGTTATACAGCGGCATTACCAACCCATGAAATTTATGGGTTAAAACAGATGACATCCCGCTTCGCATTGCTTGATCAATCGCTTTGGTAAAGCGGATTAAAAGCGTATTTTCAAAGAGAGTATCCAGTGTTTCGCCATAAGCTTCATCTTGCGTAATCCCAGAAAACGAAGTCATTTTCTGGTTCCAGATGGCAACTCGGCGATCACAATTGAGAACTATTCCACCAATTTCTGTTTTATCAAAAATAGTAAGCAGAATTGCCGCGAGGCTATTATCTTCTATTACAGGATTGTCTTGTACCATCAGTTTCATGATCACATTATTTTCTGTAGAAATTGTTCGAGGGAGATACGCAGTTTTTTAACAGACGGTAACTCAAGTAAAAAAAGAACATAGCCATCAATGCCACTTTGATGGGTCTTGAAATTTACAGCACAAAATAGATTAGTCCGACTGTGATCGAGTACGTCATCTCCAGCCAATAGAACGTTGACCGCCCCTCCCCGAACATATTGGGGAATTTCCACTTCCATATGAAGATCTAACGTATCTGCAAGGGTTGCAATACAAGCGTTTAGGATGACATTACCAACTTCAGAAAGAGCTTCTTGCTCCATTTCTGTCATCTCATCATCAGCAACCACATTATTAAGCAGTGCTTTAACTAGATTAAAACTTTTTTTAATCGGAAAAATTAGCGCGGATCGGCCATTAATTGAGCCACAAAAATCTTGAAAAACAAAGGACATCCCTTCAGGGTTTTGTGACAACAGCTCTTCTGAAATGTTGGATCTAGACACAAGACGAATTTCTGGAATGGATAAAAAAACTTCTTCAGCCACCATTTCGCTCAGGTTTTTTGCAGCAACTCCAATACCAATATTCATGATTTCAGTTAGTGCATCAACCTGATCCCCTGACCAGCTTAAGCGAGAGAACTCATTCATGCGGTTCGGTTCCATTAATTGCAATTTCAGATTTTTCTAGAAAATGACCAACGTTTGTCTCCGACACTGGCTTTGCAACAAATGAGACATCCAGTAAGGCAGCCTGCTTCTTAATCGCCTCTTGTATGTTTGCTGTACATAATGCGATGGGAATGGAACGGTTTTGCTGCCGCAATTTACCCGCAAGCTCCAATCCAGTGATACCCGGCATATGATAATCGACAATTACAATGTCAGGATTATTTTCCTCAAAAACTGTAAGTCCATCTTCGCCATTGTTGGCAACAGTAACTTTCCAGTTCGAGTTATAATGTGAAATTGCTTTTTGAAGCATAATACGGGCAAGTTTGCTATCATCTACAACAAGAACTGTACGCTGACTTTCCATCACCCATATTCCTCAGTATATTTTCAGCCGCCCGCAATTACTCTATATTAGAGTTTATTAAAATAATGTAACAATCTCGGTACTTTTTAGATCCTGAAATCGGTTCCAACCCCGTAAAAACAATAAAATAAAAATATAACTAGTTGAAAAATAGGAGTTATTTTAAATAATATTTTATTTATAAAATGTGATATTTTGATAGAAAATTCGAATAGAAATTGCAATTATTTCCGAAAATCTCTCAATTGGGCATGATCATTTTAAGGTAGGGAATGCAAATACACGCTAGACATAATTGATTAGGAAAAATCACACAACGCCTATTTATTCAATTTTTTCTGGCTGCGTTCAAAACAAAAGGCTTCTTTTTCGCTCTGTAAAATTCTTTTTCTTTTCTCTACTGAAGTACTCTTCATTTCTCGGCGGTCGAAGCCTTCGGTATATATATTCGAATTAAGGTTCCCTCTTCAATTTCTGAATAAATTACTAGGTGACCACGACTTCGTTTAACAAAACCATATACCATGCTAAGCCCCAAACCTGTTCCCGCCCCCTGCTCCTTTGTGGTAAAGAAGGGTTCGAATACTTTCTCTTTAACGTCGTCAGGTATTCCACGCCCCGTATCACTAATTGAGATCATCAGGTGCTCCCCTATTTTACCGTCAGAGTTTCTTATGACATGATCTTCATCCAATATTTTATTTTCAGCCTCTATTACTATTATTCCGCCATTAGGCATGGCATCACGGGCATTAAGTGCCAAATTTAAGATCGCATCTTCCAGATCACCCGGATCAACAGAAACCGACCATAAATCTTCCGCTAAAAGAACTTTTAGGCTTATATTTTGCGTAAGGGATTTTAAAATCAATCCTTCTAGTCCGATGATGAGCGTATTTACGTTTATTGTTCTAACATCTTGAACTTTCTTCTGTGTAAACCGAAAAAGTTTTTGAGTAACTTCAACGCCACGAGCAGTACCCTTCAGAGCATTTTCAATACGTTTCAAGGAATCTTCATCCGAAGACAAACGTCCTTTTAGCAATTCTAAATTACCATGAATAATATTAAGAATATTATTGAAATCATGGGCGACTCCGCTCGTCAATTGACTGACAGCTTCCATCTTTTGAGAATGACCAAGCTGGGTTTCCCACTCTGCGCGCCCGAGATCTGTTTGTCTTAACCCAAGAATATCTGATGAAATTCCACATATCGCAATTATTGCGCCCATGTTGTCTTTAATTGGAAACTTAACTGACATAAATCTTTGATCACTTTTGACGTTGTAGGCCCGTTCCTCAAACTCAATAGAGATACCCTTCTCAATTACCTCCTTGTCATTTTTTCTGTATGCCGCGGCCAAGGCATCGGGGAACAAATCAAAATCCGTCTTCCCTATATAGTCACTTTCTTCACCGCCTAGTATTTCAACAAAACGGCGATTTACAGTCAAAAACCGCCCACTCAAATCCTTCGTATAAATAGAGGCCTTCACATTATCGAATATTCCCCGATAATATTTTTCACTCTCCTCAAGCCTGTAAACCTCCTCCCGCAAAGAAGTAATCTGGTCCAAACGAAATTCAACTCCCCAACCTTCATAAGCAAGCCAACCCACGAAGACACAAAGAAGCATTAATCCCAGAATGAAAGCGCCGGAATAGTAAAACTGCAAGAGACTATATTTAAGGTGGCTAGCCTTAGATTGCCTATTCAAAATCACCGTAAAGCTGCTTAATGCACGCCCAATCTCGTATTTAACTTCATCATGACGCTCACCAAATAGAATTGATTTCGCAAATTCAATATCAGGTTTCTTTTGAATGGAATATTCACCATTGCTATCAACGAAGAACCCAGCTGTGGCTTTAAGCGCAGAAATCTCCATTGCAAAAAGCTCTTCAGTATTGTTATTAGCTGCATAAAGTTCTTTTGCCTCGGTGGGCGAGAGCTCCAATTGATCAATCAACGCTTTTGTTGAGAAAGACCGTTCGGAAGCAACAGGCAATTTTTGAGCGACGAGAGCCCTTTTCCAAAAGTCGCGATCATTACGATCTGGCCGTGCCCAGACCCCATCAGAAATTCCAATGATATGGTAGAAAAAACCTTCAAAAATGGGGTCACGACTTGTTATAAAGCTGAGAGCCATCAGAGTTACGTCAGCTGATTGTTGCCGTATTATTGCCGCGACATTTGTTGCCCTTTGGCGGCCCTCCTCCTCTATCTCCAAGCTTTCTTTCGCCTGATAGAGGCCAAGTCCTGCTCCCATTATAATGGATAGCAAGATCACTACGGCGACAAATACAATAGACCTTCGAAATCTCATTAATATCCACCGTTCGGTTTATTCGGAGGATTTTTACATTAACAAATCATCATATATTGTGCGACATTAATTTTTCTCAGAAAGACGATCGATATCCGTAAAAAGAGAGTAGAAATACTAAGACATCTGTGACTGCAGATAATTTTGCTCGCCGACCCTATCCATTAATTCTAACTGCGTTTCCAGCCAATCGATATGTTCTTCTTCGTCTTCCATGATATCTTGGAACAAATCGCGGCTTACATAATCCTGAACACTTTCAGAATGTGCTATTGCTGCTTTTAGGTCGGAATGTCCTTTATTCTCCAACTTCAAGTCACTAGACAACATTTCACGAACATTTTCGCCGATCATTAATTTGCCGAGGTCCTGAAGATTAGGCAAGCCTTCCAAAAACAAGACACGTTCGATTAGCTTGTCCGCATGTTTCATTTCATCAATAGATTCATGGACTTCCTTTTCGCCTAATTCTTCCAGGCCCCAGTCTTTTAAAATTTTTCCATGAAGAAAATATTGATTAATTGCGGTCAACTCATTGTACAAAACAATATTCAAATGTTTGATTACTTGCTTGTCACCCTTCATCAGCCAACTCCCTCAGTTTATTTGATACCGAAAAGATATGGGCCAACCATACTTGTTGTCAATAACACAAAAAGGAATATTAGCGATGCCATAGCATCACTTCAAACTGCGATAGCAACATTAAATGTCACTTCGCTTATGAACTGCACGTTCGGAACTATCTCCAACCGCTGCGGCGGAAGGAAGCATCTGCTTAATATAACAAGCGCATTTACCACACTGCGGCGCACAATCATGGGCACCATATACGCTACCCACTGTTCTTGCGCCGTTGGATACAGCCAATTTAATATCATTGTCAGTAATGCCATTGCACAGACAAATATACATTCACACACCATGCAGTTAATAATCAGTAGCGTATTTATACTGAATACTGCCGCCACCTGTCAATGATTATAAGAACTATTCGCAATTATATTTAGTAAAATTCGTTATTCGCTTCTTTTATAATCTTAGCTGCGACAAGACAAAAAAAGGGCCACCCGAAGGCAGCCCTTTTCGAATTGTAATTCCGTCTCGATTAACGTTTCGAGAACTGGAAGCTACGACGGGCTTTCGCGCGACCGTATTTCTTACGTTCAACAACACGACTATCCCGTGTCAAGAAGCCAGCAGCTTTCAGCGCAGGACGCAGAGCTGGTTCGTAATATGTAAGAGCTTTCGAGATACCGTGGCGAACTGCGCCAGCTTGACCTGAAAGACCGCCACCTTTAACGGTGCAGATTACGTCGAACTGACCGATGCGTTCAGTCACTTCAAATGTCTGTGCCAAGATCAAACGAAGCACTGGACGTGAAAAATATGTATCTTGATCACGGCCATTGACAGTGATTTTGCCGCTACCTGGCTTGATCCAAACACGAGCAATCGCGTTTTTACGTTTACCAGTGGCATATGAACGACCAAGATCGTCAATTTTTGGATCGGGAAGTGTTACTTCAATAACTTCCGCAGCTTCGATAACTTCTGAACCAGTATCAGCAGTTGTTGCAGCTTCAGTTGCCGCACCACTTGTAAGATTCTTCAAGTCTTCGAGGGAGTTTGCTTCTTCAACCATACTCAAGCACCCCTTGTATTTTTAGAGTTCATGGAAGCTACATCCAGAACTTCAGGGTTCTGAGCGGCATGTGGATGATCAGCACCCGGATATACCCGAAGGTTACCGAATTGAACACGACCCATTGGGCCTTTTGGGATCATCCGCTGAACAGCTTTTTCAAGCACGCGTTCAGGATGGGCACCACCAAGGATTTTCTCCATAGTGCGTTCTTTAATGCCGCCAGGATGGCCTGTATGCCAATAATATTTCTTGTCAGTCAGCTTCTTGCCAGTCATGGCAATTTTCTTAGCATTAATGACAACAACGTGATCACCACAATCGATATGCGGTGTAAACATTGGTTTGTGCTTACCGCGCAAGCGGTTTGCAATAATCGAAGCGAGACGACCAAGAACGAGCCCTTCAGCATCGATCACTAGCCATTTCTTCTCAACCTCGGACGGTTTTGCAGAATAGGTTTTCATTTAAAATTCAGCCTTCGCTTAAGCGTGCCAAAAACACAATAAAGGGAGCACTGGCCCCCTTCGAACTTGAGCGGGTTATAATTTCACTTTTTATTCAAGTCAAACGAAAAAATGCAATAATTTCACCGCATTAATAATGTGGTATTATAATACCACACAAATTTTCTTATTAATTTCTATGACTTAATCGGCGGAATTGCATAGGTTACAGTAGCATGAGCAACCGGTCCGCCTCCCCCTTCTGAAAAGATAGAAAGCTCTCCCGTTGCTAAAGTCTTGCCAAGCTTCAACAAATTACCGCGGACCGTCAACACGCCCGGCACCGGCTTTCTTAAGAAACTGATATTCAGATTAGTTGTAACCGATAAGGCAACCGGTCCAATTTGCGCCAAAAGCAGATAATACATAGTGGCATCACAAAGCTCCATCATTGTAGGGCCTGATACTGTTCCGCCGGGGCGTAAATGCCTATCCTTGGCTGTCATGCTAACTGTAATAGAAGAATCGTCCACATGGTCGATACGGCAACCCAAATGCAGCGCTTGTGGGAATTCGTCTGCTATAAATTGCTCAAGCATTGCGGCAGTCATGACGGTCATGGAAAATACTCTCCTCTTTCTGAGGCTTGTTAGAAATTGAGGGTCGTTATACTCTCAAATTTTGCGAATGAATAGCCCCGTAGCTAAACCCACCATTGATCCCACGCAGAAAACAAGTAAGCTGCATAAAAAACAAAACAAACGTTTACTCCGTGGAGAATTCATATCATGTCAAAGTCCGCTCAATCAGCGACGTTTAATTCTGATTTATTGGTACTTACGGTGGTCGATAAAATCGCGACCCTTTGCCTCAATGACAGTAAATCGCGCAATGCCTTGTCATCACAAATGATGAGGGAGATTGAGGAGACACTCACAGCTCTCGGCCAACGCGAAGATGTAAATGTCGTCATTTTGGAGGCATCTGGCCCCGTCTTTTCTTCCGGTCATAATTTGAAGGAAATCATGGGCGATAACGGACAGGAAACCATGCTAGCCCTGTTTAACCAGTGCAGCAACATGATGCAGACTGTCGTACATTTGCCAAAACCAGTGATTGCCAAAATTAATGGCATGGCAACGGCAGCCGGTTGCCAGCTTGTTGCCAGTTGCGATTTGGCTTTTGCCAGCTTAGAGACGCGCTTTGCAACACCCGGTGTCAATTTAGGGTTATTCTGTTCGACCCCGATGGTGGCGCTCAGCCGGAATGTATCCCCCAAACATGCAATGGAGATGTTGCTTGGCGGTGAATTTATCGATGCAGATCATGCGGCGCGCATTGGCCTTATTAACCGTGCGGTGGAGGCTGACCAACTTGATGACGTCGTCCAGGAATTTGCAACGCGCATTGCATCAAAATCACCACTTACAGTTAAAACAGGAAAAACGGCTTTTTATCGCCAGCTTCCTCTATCACTGGAAGATGCCTATGCCTACACGTCGGAAGTGATGGCTGAGAATATGCAAAGCATGGACGCGAAAGAGGGTATTTCAGCCTTTTTGGAGAAACGCGATCCAAAATGGCAGGGTAAATAGAGTAAATGGATCACGATCAGTATAGTAACGCGTATGTGAGTAAAATTCTTGAGGATGTAAAGACCATCGCTATTGTGGGGGCAAGCGATAATCCGGTCAGACCATCTTATTTTGTCATGCGCTACATGCAACGAAAAGGATATCGAATTTTGCCGGTTAATCCTGGCAAAGCGGGGGGAGAACTGCTGGGAGAGAAGGTCTTCACCTCACTGAGTGACATAAACGAGCCCGTTGATATGGTCGATTGCTTTCGCAATGTCGACGCTATTGACGGCATCACGACAGAAGCCATTGCCATTGGCGCAAAGGTTTTATGGATGCAGCTCGGTGTCACACATGCAGATGCGGCCCGACGGGCTGAGGATGCGGGAATGCGGGTCATTATGAACCGCTGCCCAAAAATAGAGTATGGCCGCTTCTCGGGGGAGATTGCGTATATGGGTGGTCGATCAGGTGTAATTTCTTCAAAACGTAATAAACTCCTAGGGAAACGAAAATGACCGAACCAAAATTTGAAACACTCTCCATCCATGCGGGGGCTGCGCCGGATCCAACGACCGGATCCCGTGCAACACCTATTTATCAAACGGCGTCCTACGTCTTTGATGATGCAGATCATGCGGCAGAGCTTTTCAATCTTCAGGCCTTTGGCAACATCTACACGCGTCTGACAAATCCGACGACAGCAGTACTGGAAGAGAGAATTGCCTCCCTTGAAGGCGGAGCAACAGGCCTTGCAGTGGCATCAGGCCATGCGGCACAAATGATTGTGTTTCATACTTTGATGGAACCGGGGGATGAATTCTTGGCATCCACCCGTCTGTATGGCGGCTCAATCACTCAATTTAGCCAGTCTTTTAAGAAATTCGACTGGAACGCAACTTTTGTAGACCCGGTTGATCCTGAAAATTTCAGAAAAGCACTGACACCAAAATGTAAGGCCATCTTTATCGAAAGTCTGGCTAATCCCGGTGGCGTTATTACGGATATTGAAGCCATCGCCGATATTGCCCACGAGGCAGGAATTCCGCTAATCGTCGACAATACATTGGCCACCCCTTATCTATGTCGGCCTTTTGAATGGGGGGCGGATATCATTGTTCATTCAGCAACCAAATTTCTAGGTGGTCATGGTAATTCCGTGGGCGGCCTGATTGTGGATTCTGGGAAATTTGATTGGAGCGCCAACGACAAATTCAAAACATTAAGTGCGCCGAACCCATCTTATCACGGCATGAAATTCCATGAGACATTTGGCGAACTTGCCTTTGGCATTGCTTGCCGTGCCCTTGGACTTCGAGATCTGGGCCCAGCCCTCTCCCCTTTCAACGCCTTCTTGATTGCCACAGGCATCGAGACATTACCCCTTCGTATGCGCCAACATAGTGAAAATGCCATTGCTGTTGCAAAATATTTACAAGCCCACGAAAAAGTATCGTGGGTATCGTGTGCAGGGCTAGAAGATGATCCCTACCATGGCCTTGCGAAAAAATACATGCGCGACGCTTCAGGCGGCGCTGTGCTTACCTTTGGTATAAAGGGCGGATATGATGCGGGCATTAAGATGGTAGAGAGTGTAGAGCTCTTCTCTCATCTGGCGAATATCGGGGATACAAAAAGCCTTATCATTCACCCAAGCTCTACAACACATCGGCAACTGGACGAGGCGCAACAAATCGCTGCAGGTGCTGGGCCTGACGTAATCAGGCTTTCTGTGGGCATTGAGAATGTAGTCGATATTATTGCCGATTTGGAACAGGCTTTGGCAAATAGCTAAAAGCCTGCCCTAAGCACTGTCATAGACCGACAGTTCTATCAAATTCTGATCCGGGTCGCGCACATATAAAGACGTGATCGACCCGGTGGCACCCGTCCGCCGAACCGGCCCCTCTAATATTGGATAGTCGAATTTAGACAATCGGGCCTGCATTTCCTCAATAGAACAATTCATTATAAAACACAGATCCGCCGTTCCAGGTAACGCCACTTGCGCTTTGGGCTCCAACTCCTTGCCTTTAATATGAATATTGATCTTCGTCGTCCCAAAATGAAGTGCTTGTCGCCCTGCACCGAACTCAGCGAACGCCATCCCAAGTAAATCACAGTAAAACTTCTTTGTTTTGTCTAAATCAACAACAGTTATAACTAAATGATCCAATCTATTTATCATTTACAAATCCCGGCATTTACATGTTTGTCAGTAAAAAATCATAATAAGTGTCTTTGAAAAAATTGTTACTTATTTTGTAAATAAAAAATTAACAAATTCACTTGCCAATCAAAATTCAATACCTACTTAAGGTTGCGAAATAAAACAACCTATAGGTGATTTATGAGAATACGTACACTTGTTGCACCGGTCGCCCTACTGCTTTCGGTAGCAAGTTTTCAGGCTTCAAGTGAGCCTATTAGTGCAGCTCAAGGCTGGAACAGTTCCGTTGGACATCTCTCTGCTTACGAAAAATCAGTAGCACTTACACGCGCCGATTTGATCGAAAAAGCTGAAGGCGGATTTTATGATGGCTTTAACAGCTATTACTATTCCATATCCTCCGTCACAGCCGGAAACATTGTTACCTTCAACGGTGAAGTAGGAAGTGGAGTAGAGATCATATCCATGAATTGTGGTCATGTGGCAAGCATTGACGCTTTGAATACAGCTGGAACACAGAAGGCCAATGTAGAAGGCGACACTTGCACATTAGGAGAGTACAAATGAAAAAAAACATCCTAACGGCATTTCTATTGCTTTCAGTAGCCAGTGGCTGTGTTGCTGCAACAAGCAAAAATGTTGAACTAACCCAAGGCCCGCCAGTCCAGTCAATACGAACACCTTATGACAATTTGATCAGCTGCGTTGCAGATCAGGCGGTAATGGATGGTACCTGGGCTGTTGGACAAATCTTGGATCAAACTGGAAAAACCTCGTTGGATAACGATGGGACTGGAAAATATATCAGCCAAGGCGCCGGTGATATGATGCAAACAATGTTGGTTCAGGCCGGCGCTGAACATACAGTAAACCGACGCGACCCTCGCCCTTCTTTGATGGAAGTCAAATGGGGTATCCGGAAAACCAAACAATTTAAAACATCCGACTTCTACATTACCGGATCAATCAATACGCTTGATTTTCTCCCAGGTGCTGCTGGAGAGCTCTCTGTTGCAGGTATTGGCCCACGATACTTACAACATAGATCCGTAGTTGGCCTTGATCTACATTTGACGGATGCAGCAACAACTGAGGTGATCAGTGTCGTCAATATATCAAAACAAATCTTTGCAGAAGAAGCAGGCTTTGGCATCGGGCGTTTCTTTGGCTCCACCCTTGTAGAGTTCAATATTGATGGCGGAAACAGAGAACCTCTACAACTCTCTTTGCGATCCATGCTGCAATTTGGGCTGTACAAATTACTTGCAAACGAATCTCCACAATTAATAGAAGAATGCAAAAACACAATCGCAAATTTAGAAGGAGTGGAAGACACTCCCTCACCTTATTCAAACGAAAATTCTGCGCTTCAAAAAGCAGATGATGAAAACATTACAGACAGTTGAGGCAATTTAATAAACTACCATTAATGGATTGATTTAAAAGGATTTTTAACATGAGAAAAATTTTACTTTGTCTAACAATTTTGGCTCTAAGTATCTCTGCGACCTCTGCTTACGCTACGGAGCACAAACACCACGGCGCAGAACAGATACTCAGACTTAAAGGGGAAACTGGTATGGCTATCAGCCTTCTCGGCGGGGCTAATACTGCTCACATCGGATCTATGAATGTTGTTAAGTTAAATGATTTTGAAGTAGTTGATCCGACTAATCCAGATGCTCTCTCAGGCGTAAGCTTTAATTCTTTAACTGTCGGAACCAATTTTTATGCTGGAGGAAATGTTGAAAAGAATTTCAGCTATAATTTCAACGATATTCTTAGCGACAACAACACGAGACCTAAGCCAGGTTCAATAATTAAAATCCAAGCGCTTCTTGAATTACTCTTTGGTCAGTTTGGCGATGGTTCTAACGGTGGCTAAAACCTAAAATTTCACCGGGGAAATAAAGACACTCATCCCCGGTGTTTTATCGCGCTCACTTGATGCATTACAAAAGTGGCAGCCCCCAGCACGAAAAGCCCCCCGGCCTGATGAAATGCGCCCAGCATTACCGGCACCACGGCCATAAGGGTCCAGATACCAAGGATAATTTGCAGCAAGATTGTGCAAAAAAGTATATGGATAGCGATTTTCAAGCGTCGCGGTGTCTGCTCTGCTCTGGCTTTAAAAAACAACCAGATGACAGCGGCAAAAATGGCGTAAGCCACTATTCTATGAGTAAACTGAATTGTCGTCGTGTTTTCAAGAAAATTCATATACCACGGGTTTTGGTGGAAAAGGTCATCGGGGATAAACCCATCTCCCATCATCGGCCATTCATTATAGACAAAACCTGCATTCAATCCGGCGACAAATCCACCAATGAGGATTTGTAAAAAAACCAGAGCAAACACAACGCGCCCAGCCGTCCATAAATGCATTGACGATTTTCCAACCTCCCTCCCTTTTAGCAGGATCAGGTCAAAAACAGTCCATATAAGGCCAATAAAAATAAAACAGGCTAAACCCAGATGTGCCGTTAATCGGTAATGGCTTACATCAGGGTGGTCCACAAGACCGCTTTTAACCATTATCCAGCCCATAGCCCCTTGCGCGCCGCCTAGTAAAAACAGGAACAACAATCGCGGGATCAAAGATCGATCAATTTTGCGCAGCAGAAACAACACAACAAAGGGCACAAAAAATGCGAGACCAATGGTTCGCCCCAGCAGTCGGTGGGAATATTCAAAGACAAAAATGCCCTTGAATTCCGATATGGTCATTCCCTGATTAACTTTTTGATATTCGGGGAACGCTTTATATTTTTCGAACTCCGCATCCCATGCCTCGGCCCCGATGGGGGGCAGCCAGCCGGTTACCGGCTTCCATTCCACCATGGACAATCCAGAATTGGTCAAGCGCGTCACTCCGCCCAAAATAACCATCGCAAAAACCAGCAACGCCACGACACAAAGCCATATGGCCACAATTTTTACATTGCCAGATTTAAGGGTGGCACCTTGATCGGAATAAGAAGTCATCATAAGGCCGAAAATAACGGGATCTGATGGTATTGCAATTCTTTTGAAGCCTTTCATCCAAAAGAACAATTTCTGTTTATCTTTTATCCGCCCTCTCAATACTGTATAAACATCACCATAGAAGATGAGAGTCTCACATGTTTAATAAAAAACACCGCAATATAGCGGACGGCCTGTGATGCATTTGAGTGTTTTGATTTTTTGAAATTCACCTAGTGTTGCGGCCCCTTATCTCCCTTTCAGTCTTAACCTTACCTAATTTGATTGTGCGAGTTCCATGACATCTGACAGTTTACAGAACGCTAAACCTGCTCCTCTTAAAGATGAGCCGTTGAAAAATGACATTCGCCTTCTTGGCCGCCTATTGGGAGATACTGTTCGGGAACAGGAAGGGGATGAGGTTTTTGATATTGTTGAAAAAATCCGTCAAACCTCAACGAAATTCCATAGGGAAAATGACGCCCCGGCCCGCGCCGAGCTGGAAGAAATCCTAAGCTCCCTTTCCCCTGAACGAACAGTTCAAATATTACGTGCCTTTAGCTACTTCTCTCATCTTGCCAATATTGCTGAAGATCAACATCACATTAGGCGCATGCGATCCCATGCCATTGCCGGATCGCCACCACGCAGCTCCAGCGTTGAAAAAGCGATGGAGCGCGTGTTCGAGGCTGGATATTCAGCAAAGCAGCTTGTCGCTTTTTTCGAAACGGCCCTTATCAGCCCTGTACTGACAGCTCACCCAACCGAAGTGCGCCGAAAAAGCATTATGAAACGAGAAATGGAAATCGCAAGGCTGCTTTTCGAGCAAGAGCAAGGCAACCGCACGCCAAAAGAAGAAGACAAACTGCTAGAAGAGCTGCGCCGCGCTGTCCTCACCCTTTGGCAATCAAACTTGCTTCGCCAAACAAAAATGGGCGTCATTGATGAGGTCAAGAATGGTCTCACTTATTACGACTACACTTTTCTGAAAGAACTGCCGGGATTCTATTCTGATCTTGAAGATCAACTGTCCGATCAGCTGGAAGGGGATGACAGCGCTACCCTCCCCTCTTTTTTACGCATTGGGAGTTGGATTGGTGGCGACCGGGACGGCAATCCTTTTGTAACGTCTGAAATTCTGGTGGAGACTTTGCGCCGCCAAAGTACGACAGCCCTTAATTTCTACCTTGATGAGCTTCATGAGTTGGGCGGCGAGTTATCCTTATCAGTCCGCTTGATCAAGGCATCGGACGACGTTATAGCCTTGTCATCGAGTTCTCCTGATCCCTCACCTCATCGGGTAGAGGAGCCTTACAGGCGTGCGATTGTCAGCATTTATGCTCGTGTTGCAGCGACCTTGCAAGAGCTGGATCAAGAAAATGCAGCGCGCGAACCAATGGGTGTTGCGCCCGCATATAAATCAGCAAAAGAACTACAGAATGATTTAACAGCCATTCATCAATCCTTGATCGACAACGGATCAGAAGCACTCGCCAGTGGGCGGCTTCGGGATCTCCGCCGTGCGGTAGATTGCTTTGGCTTTCATTTGGCAAGTATCGATCTTCGCCAAAATTCCAGCGTCCATGAAGCCACCATATCTGAGCTACTAGCTGCATTGAACCATGGCTCAGTTTACAGTGATCTCTCCGAAGAGGATCGTATTGGGCTGCTCAGAGCCGAACTCATTAACCCTCGCCCTCTGACGCGGGCTCATTGGGAATATTCTGCTGATACGGAAAAAGAGCTGTCTGTCCTCCGCTCCGCCCATTCAGTTCAGGCTAATTACGATCCGGTGGCCTTGCCAACGGCAATTATCTCCAACACTCAAGATGTGTCCGATATTCTGGAACTGGCAGTTCTTTTAAAGGAAGTAGGGATTGTCAGCGCCGAAGGATCCGCTCGCATTAACATAGCCCCCCTTTTCGAGACTATTGAGGATTTACGAAACTGCCCGGAGATCATGGAAAAGCTTCTCTCCCTGCCTGAATACCGTTCTCTTGTGGATAGTATGGGCGGCGTGCAAGAGGTCATGCTGGGATATTCCGATAGTAACAAAGACGGTGGTTTCGTCACATCAGGGTGGGAGCTGTATAAAGCCGAAATCAAGCTGATCGATGTATTCAAGCGCCACAAAGTCAGACTGCGTCTGTTCCATGGCCGGGGCGGCACAGTGGGCCGTGGTGGTGGCCCAAGCTATGACGCTATCCTTGCACAACCCAAAGGCGCCGTCGATGGGCAAATCCGTATTACGGAACAAGGGGAGATTATCTCTAGTAAATATACTAATCCTCTATTGGGACGGCGCAATCTGGAGATCATTACCTCAGCGACCATGGAAGCCTCTCTCCTTGCCGAAACCTCCCATTCTCCCGACAGCTATCTGGGGGCAATGGATGCCTTGTCAGATAGCGCTTTTGCGGCTTATCGCGGACTGGTGTATGAGACAGAAGGATTTGAAGAATATTTCTGGTCCTCCACAGTGATTAATGAAATCGCCACCCTCAACATTGGCAGTCGTCCAGCCTCTCGCAAGAAAACACGCCGGGTAGAAGATCTACGGGCGATCCCCTGGGTGTTCAGTTGGTCGCAATGTCGTTTGATGTTGCCCGGCTGGTACGGTTTTGGTTCTGCGGTTAAAGCATGGCGCGCGGCTAATCCAGAAGATGGCTTGTCGGTATTGCAAGATATGTATGCGAGCTGGCCCTTCTTTCAGGCGCAGCTGTCCAATATGGATATGGTATTGGCTAAAAGCAGTCTCGCCATAGCCTCCCGCTATGCCGATTTAGTGGAAGACAAAGAACTTCGGGACAAAATCTTTGGTCGTATCAGCGAAGAATACAAGGATTCAGTTGATGCCTTGCTTGCGATTACCGATCAATCCAAATTGTTAGAGAAAAACCCTCTCCTTGATCGGTCCATCCACAACCGTTTCCCCTATATTGACCCACTGAACCATCTGCAAGTTCAATTGCTGGAAAGATACCGTGCCCACGTGGATAACCCCAAAATCCTAACTGGCATCCAATTGACTATCAACGGCATCGCCGCGGGGTTGCGAAATAGTGGGTAAAATTTAACAAGAAGAATACGAGAAAGCAAAAGCCTTGAGACCCATGGAAATCAAGGCTTTTTTTTCGCGACGGTTTCCTGACAAGGAGTGCGGGCGGTGGCCTGTTATTTTCTATATGACGGGTTATGACAGCTATATTTGGGGTTTCGCCCAAGGCTATCCACCGCGCAAACTGTTTGGTTTCTAAGCCAGGGTTAGCCATCAATATCCCTTCAACTTCCAGCTTTAGGTCATACGTCATCCCACGAATGCAAAGAACAATGCTCTAATCCTTGTTCTAGAAGATTTTCCCGACTGATTGTACCCTTCTCACCAATCTTATATCTGTAATAAATTGATCATTACGTAAGTCAGCCTCACGCGAACTGCCTAGCCAAAACATCTAGCAAATTCACCGTGTCAAAAAAACTCGACTTCTCGGAAAACCGCGAGCAAAAGTCATTCAAAAAATATCAGATTTCCTTTAACTACCCACAAATGACGTTGAAATATTGGTTATTCCCCCCTCAATAAAATCCTTCGAAATCACTCATAAGGGTGAAAATAATTGCGTAATTAAAGAAACAACCAACTCTTTCTGTTTCAATTTCACCCAAATGGGCGATGACGACATTCTCCAAAACGCAGTAATATATTCAAAATAAGTAATTTAAATAATTAGTAATTTATTAACAATTACGTGTAATTGCGAAAGTCAGAGCGAATGGTTTAGAGACGAGTTATCAGTCGCAGGATCAATGGAGAATGTAACGTTGGCAAACACAATTAACGGTTCAATAACGACGGTAATTGCAAAAACTGAAACATTAATTGAAGTGGATCCGGGATCGATCCTGCAATTCCAATACGAGACTGCGGAAGAGTTGGTTTTCTCACAAGAGAATGGCAACTTGATTGTTACCCCTTTGGGCGGTGGTGAGCCGATTACTTTTCAGGATTTCTTTGTTGTCGGAGAAACAGAAACACCTGCTTCCATACAGTTGGGAGCCAACGGACAGTTACTCGGCATTGATGAAATTATTGGCCTAGTTGAAGATTTTGATCCTAATGACATTGCGGCGGCAGCCGGCGGCGGCGGCGGCGGCGGCGGCAGCTTTTCCGAATATACAGATGACGGTATCGGTGACGGACTTTCAATTGAAGACTTGTTACTACCAACAGAGTTGACTTTTGAGCAATCCTCAATAGAAGAACTCATCGGTATTGAAGAAGACGAAACTAATAAGATCAGCTTTGCCATCATCGCTGATCCTGTGACGATCAGTGAAGAAGGAGCCGAAGCAACAACCTTTACAGTGAGCATGAGTGGTGGTCCGCTGGTTGCCGGCAATACAGCAACAGTGGATATTGATCCTTCGGGTTCGGCCACAGACACAACGGATTATTCTGACTTCTTCGCCGCCATCGATGCGGGTCTTGAGGCCGGTGTCAGCCGCATCGGCTCAACCCTGACCTTTACCTCTGCTTTTGATGGCAGCTTCTCCTTTAGTGTTGCGGCCATTGATGACAGTGATGTTGAAGGGACTGAAGATATTATTGCCACCCTATCCAACGAGGGTGTGGCCAATGGCAGCGCGACGATCACAACAGCAGTTGCAACAGTCGACATCACTGAGCTGGATAACGCCATCAGCTTTGCCATCATCGCTGATCCTGTGACGATCAGTGAAGAAGGAGCCGAAGCAACAACCTTTACAGTGAGCATGAGTGGTGGTCCGCTGGTTGCCGGCAATACAGCAACAGTGGATATTGATC
>Ga0209826_1001039_pt1 | contig 19697 bp, 17 predicted proteins | sample GOMGulsemesocosm_5_FD_184637 | JGI IMG/M metagenome (GOLD analysis project Ga0209826, IMG submission 184637) | Methane-oxidizing microbial communities from mesocosms in the Gulf of Mexico - GOM15C Gulf of Mexico (SPAdes) (version 2) | ecosystem: Environmental > Aquatic > Marine > Cold seeps... | reverse complement strand
ATGACCATTTATAGCTAATTGATCTTGAGTTTTCGGCAGGATTTCTCCAGCGGCAACGCGCAACTGCCATTCAACTAAGTCTTGACCGCTGATCATTTCAGTCACCGGATGTTCAACTTGTAAACGGATGTTCATTTCCATAAAGTAGAATGAACCGTCAACATCGAGCAAAAATTCAACCGTACCAGCACCTTGATAACCAATGGCTTGGGCAGATTTTATTGCTGACTCACCCATTTGAGCACGTAATTCTTCGCTCATACCAAAAGCTGGCGCTTCTTCAATTACTTTTTGATGACGGCGTTGTACAGAACAATCACGTTCAAATAAATACACGGCATTTTCATGATTATCACAAAAAACTTGAATTTCAACATGACGTGGTTGTGTTAAATATTTCTCAACGAGCATAATGTCATCACCAAAGGATGACATTGCTTCACGCTTAGCCGCTTCAAAACCTTCTTGAAATTCTGCTTCGCTCCAAACTTCGCGCATACCTTTACCACCACCACCGGCAGTGGCTTTTAGTAACACTGGGTAGCCCATGTCATCAGCTGCTTTTTTAATGATTTCAGCGCTTTGGTCGTCCCCATGATAACCGGGTACTAAAGGTACGTTGGCTTTTTCCATGATGTTTTTAGCAGCAGATTTAGAGCCCATGGCTTCAATAGCCCCAACAGGTGGGCCAATAAACACTATATTTTCTTGTTCACACTGTCGACAAAAGTCAGCATTTTCTGATAAAAAACCATAGCCAGGGTGTATGGCTTGAGCGCCAGTACGTATAGCTGCTTCAATAACTTTGTCACCTAATAGGTAACTTTCACGAGAAGGTGAGCCGCCAAGATAAATTGCTTCATCAGCCATATTAACATGTAGCGAATCAGCATCAGCGTCTGAATAAACAGCAACCGTTAATATGCCCATGGCACGTGCCGTTTTAATTACGCGGCAAGCAATTTCACCACGGTTTGCGATAAGTATTTTAGTAAACATGGTGATTATCCTTCGGTTGAAATAGTTGATTGTGCTTGCCACTGGGGCACACGTTTTTCGAAAAATGCGCTTAGACCTTCTTGGCCTTCACTTGATACCCGCATTGACGCAATAAGTTCGCTGGTCTGGCTTAGTAATGTTTGATCAATGTCTTTATTGACAATATCAAAAGCGACTTGCTTGGCTGCACGAACTGCTTGTGGCCCATTGGCTAATAATGTGTTGATCATGGCATCAACGCTTTACGTTAATTCTTCAAGCATGACTACTTCACTCACTAAACCCAGTTGCATCGCTTTGTCGGCAAAAAACGTTCCGCGGTTAAGAAATAACGGCGACAAGCTTTTAATCCCATAGCACCAACCACATAAGGGCTAATCATTGCGGGTGCTAAACCCACAGCACCACCAAAAGCGGCACCTTGAATTTTAGCAATGGTTGGTTGTGGTAAAAAGTTTAAGGCTTTTAACATATTAGCGAGGGCATTGTTCAAGCAAGATGATACGAAAAAAGCCAGTATGGCGGCCAAAAAGAAAATGGCAGGGCTAGACGATGAATATCGTTCAACCCTGTTGGAATATGGGATTAAAATGCGCTAGCCGTGTATCGGGGAGGCTTTCGCGACAACCTCCAAGCTGCGGGGAATTAAACCCCAAGAGATTAAATAAAAAACATATTAACTTAATATCTGTCTATTTTTAGGTATAATAAATTTAATCATTGACTAAGTATAAATATAATGGATACTAATAAAATCATTACAGGTAATTCTAGTGAATTATTTTCTACCAATAAATTTATTCAAGATTTTTGTTTATTGGCTGAGTATGTTGGCTTGTCTAAAGAGGAGTTTTCTAAAGCGATAAACTTACCAGTCAATCGTATTGATGAGGTGGAAGGAGTAATTTCACAACAATATATCGTAAAAGCTTACGAGGTATTATTGTCCTATACCAATGATGAATTGCTTGGTAGCGAAAATAGAAAACTTCCTCGTGGTGCTTTTGACTTAATGATCAAGTCTGCTTGTACAGAAAAAAATTTATTCAGTGCTTTAAATGCCATTTATCAAGTCAATAGAATTATTCAAAATCCACAGAGAACAAAATTTATAATCAAAAATAATATCGTACAGTGGCAGTTTAAGTTTTCTACAAATTACGACCAACTATCTTTATTAATGGCAACGTTGTTTACTTGTATATCTTATAAAACACTATCTATGCTTCTAAAAAAAGAAGTTCCCTTATTATCCGTCTCCTTTATTGACGATACTCCTATAAATGTTACTGATTATCAATTTTTATACTCCTGCCCCGTTAAATTCGGCCAAAATGTTAATGAAATAATATTTGATAAAAAGTGGTTAGAAAAACCTATACATTGTAACTATGATGATGTAAGAAAACATTTAGATATTCCTTTGTCCGTAACAAATTATAGCTTTCATGAGCTTGGACTAATTCAAAAAATCAAAGCAATATTAGTTATGTCGCCCATCAATGATTTTCCAAGCCAAAAAGAGTTAGCTATAAAGCTTGGAATGTCAGTGAGAACAATGCAACGAAAGTTAGACTCTGAAAACTCAAGTTATATGATAATAAAAGACGACTTTCGTCATAAAAAAGCCATTTTTTATTTCGAACATACTCAAAAAAGTATTGATGCCATAACGGAAAAGTGTGGATTTAGTGATATAACCTCTTTTAAGCGAGCGTTTACCCGTTGGCAAGGAGAATCTCCAGCTAAATTTCAAAAGCACTAACCGACTTATTTAACTCTTTTGATAACCTAAGTATATTTTCGTTTACACTCGCAATTTTATCAACACCCAACTCGGCTTTTGCGGCAATATCAGTAATTACTTCTGAATTTTTAGTTATTTCAGCAGTCACTACGTTTTGTTCTTCAGCAGCACTGGCTATTTGCTCGTTCATCATTGTTATATTTGAAACAGCCCCTGCTATTTCATCAATGACCTCACCTGTTTTACTGGATTGCTCTACACTGGTGGATGCCTGTTCTTTGCTTTTATTCATAATAGAAACAGCATCAACCGTAGCCCCTCTCAACTCTTCAACCATATTTCGTATTTCCATGGTAGATTTTTCTGTTTGGTTTGCCAATAACCTTACTTGGTCAGCCACCACAGCAAAACCTCGACCAAATTCTCCTGCATGAGCAGCTTCAATAGCTGCATTTAATGCTAATAAATTGGTTTGTGCGGTAATATCGGTGATGATTTTAACCACTGAAACAATTTGGGTACTGCCTTCTTCAATACGCTCAATTGCATGTACAGATTTATCTACCTCATGAGATAAATTTTTTATTGAACTTACCGCTGATTCAACTACTTCCTGCCCTATCTTCGCAGCATCATTACTCTCAGAAGCTGAAAGCGCGGCATTAGAAGCCGATGATGCCACCTCATTAATAGCTAAACTCATTTCACGAATAGAAGAAGAGAGTAATTCTGTTTCAGAGTTTTGCTGTTTAATTCCTGCTAACGTATCTTGAGTGATTAATGATGAAGTATTAACTTCTGATGCTAACTCAATACTTACCTCGTTTATGCTTAAAATAATTTTTTGTATATTGGTTACCATGTGCTTTAATGCAGTTTGCATTCTACCAACTTCACCATCAGCATCAGTAGTAATGTTTACCGTTAAATCCCCTTTTGCAATGAATTCTAACTCTTTAACTGCCGCCTCTAATGGTGGTACCGTTTTAGACTGCAAACGAAAAACCATGCCGATAGTCCCCCCCACACCAACAAAAACTAAAACCGATACAATTATACTAATGAGTATTCCTAAACCAAGCACACCTTCACCAAAAGGTTTGGATTCATTTATTGACCAAGTAACATGTTCCTTTACAGCACTAACTTCATCAGCTGTTAATGCATTACTAGGAATCTCATTTAAATACTTTTGAGCTTGTAATAATCTTGTATGGCTTTTATCTGCATTATCAATTAAGAAGCCATAAGAAATTAATCGAATCAATAGTTTTTCAACCATAAAGAGTGAATCGTCAATAGTGCCAGCAGCATTCATTGCCGTTTCAATATTAGTGATTAATACGGTTTTATTAACGGTTATTTTATTTAACTCATTATTCACTCTCTCTAAAGAAAGTGAGTGCTGGCGTTCTTGGAAGGAGAAGTCAATTGCATTTGACATCAATCGAATGCCAAAAAAAGTTACTATTAATGCAATAAAAGAGCTCACAACAAGTAATTTAAATTGATATTTTAACGAGTTTCGATTAACTTTATTCATTTTAATCCTTATAAATTATGCGTACTAGTATAATAAAAACATCTAATGTTATAGCTAATATAAACTATATTTAATGCACATTATTTTTGGGGCTTTAATAAAAAAAAGCACCTATTGGCAATTTGCAAATAGATGCTAAGGGGATATTTAACCTATTGAAGTACTTTAAAATAAATTAAGTATCTTCAAGTAGAGCAGATATCGTTATCTTAACTGAGGTGCTACGCATTCTTTAAGTAAGGTCATTTTCTGAGAAATTGCTTTACCTGTTAAAGCAAACCCTGTCACTGTTTTTTCAGCATTCATAAAACGAGCAATAAAGTCAGGTGCATCGCCTTCAACAACCCAGTTTCCAGCTAAATCTAATGACGGACAAACCACGGTTGGACATGTGGGTATTTTTACTGCCACCGCTAAATTTGGTATATTCAGTGTGGTTGGCTCTGCTAACAATGTTTTGGCTAAAGCTTTAGCTGCAAAAGTAGCGGGCGCTATAAAGGGTAATGTATGCCCTGATATCTCAGCACAATCACCAATAGCATAAACATTGTTTATATTGGTACGCAAATACTCATCGACAACAATGCCTCTATTCACTTTTATCTTTGCGTCTTTAGCTAAACAAGTATTAGATCGAATACCCACTGCTGAAAGTACCATGTCGACTGTTAGCTTTTTTCCACATGACAAAGTGACATCTAATGAATTACCCTGACGTTCAACTTTAGTTACCGCTACACCAAAATGCCAATCAACACGGTCTTTAGGGAAAGAATTAACAATGGTTTCACCCATTTGTTGAGGAAGCGCTTTTTTTAATGGCCAAGCCTCCATATCAACAACAGTTACTTGATAATCTGATGCAAAGAGATCACTGGCGAATTCGATTCCTACAAAACCTGCGCCGATAATTAATATGTTACGTTTATTAGTTATTTTCTCTTTAAACTGGCGGTAATCATCTAAATTATTAACTGAAACCACATCGTTTTTACCATCTCCTTCAATAGGTAAATCAAAGGGGGTGGCGCCTGTCGCTAAAATTAACTCTTTATAAATAATACTTTCAATAAGACGATTCTTTATAACGATTGTATTTTTCTCGGTATCTATTGATTCAACTCTAGTAAGTGTTTTAATAAAAATATTAAGTTCACTTTTAAGTGTTTCAACATTTTTCATCACTAAGTCATCTGCTGACTTGCCCAATGAAATCGCTTTAGAAAGGTTGGGTTTATAATAAGCACTACCACTTTCTTGTGTAATAAGAATAATAGGCGTTTCTTTATTAATAACTCTTAGTTCTCTTGCTAATGTTATACCTGCGTGTCCTGAGCCAATGATGACAATGGGCTTCATACTAACCTCCAAAAAAATTATTAACTATTCTACTAAGAAAAAATCAGACTTTGACGCTGAACATTCTGGGCATGTCCAATCATCAGGAATATCTTCAAATAAAGTACCTGGTGCAATACCTTCTTCAGGAAAGCCAAGTTCTTCATCATAAACAAGATCACAAGTCACACAACAATATTTTTTATATTGAATCGACATAAGTACCTCTCAACTTTTATGTTTGATATTTATACCTACTCCTACAAACTAACATTTCCAGCAAGAATAGGTAGATAATGAATTAAGTTTGTTCTACAAAATCGGGTTTTTCTCGAACAAAACAATCTGGACAAGGAAAATCTTCCGGTAAATCTTTCCATTGAGTTCCTGCAGGATAACCTTCATGTTCAGCACCTAATGCTTCGTCATAAATATAGCCACAATCTGGACATTCAAATTTTTTCATTTTATTTCTCCACTGTTCTGTGAGGGATGTTTAATAAGTGTTATTAATGTAATTAGCTTTAAGCCACTTCAGCTGATTTAGGATTATGATATCGCTTATGTATTTCATCATGTACATCAGGGTCTATATTTACTTTATCCATATCACCTTCTGCCCAATTTACAACCATAGAGTTCATTGTTGAAAACCATATTGTAGGGAAATGTGCAATAAGCATCATGTATGGATATCCTGAAGGCATACTAGGTACTTCTGGATAATCTCTTAAGGCTTGATAAGGGCGCGTTGGATGGGCATGATGATCTGAATGACGCTGTAAATGTAGTAGTAATAAATTAGATATTTTATTATTACTATTCCATGAATGTCTTGCTTGACAACGCTCATAACGACCATTTGCATCTCGTTCACGCATTAAACCATAATGTTCTATATAGTTAGCACACGTTAATAGCCACCAACCATTTATGGTAGCAATAATTAAAAATGGGATCATAATTGGTCCCAAATAAGCTATCAATAAGGTGTAAGCTGTAATCGTAATCAACGCAGGTTGAATAATTTCATTACTCATTGACCATTCAGATTTACCTAAACGTTGTAATCTCCCACTTTCAAGTTCCCATGCGCGTCTAAATGCTCCTGGAACTTCTCTTTGTACAAATTTATAAATTGTTTCACCAAAGCGTGATGTAGCTGGATCTTCAGGGGTTGCTACATCTTTATGATGTCCTTTATTGTGCTCGATAAAAAAGTGACCATAACCACTTACAGAAAGGGCTAATTTTGCAAAAAACACCTGCATTCTATCGTTTACTTTATGACCTAGCTCATGACCTGCAACTAAAGCTAAGCCATTTGCCAAACCAATACTTAAGGCAGCACCTAAGACACTAAACCATGAAAAATCATTTGTACCTACAACATAAGCCATATAAATAAATGCTAGCCAATGCATTATGGTGGCACCATATAATATGTATACGTAATAACGGTCCTTAGCAAGTTCTGCAACTAATTCGTCATTAGGGTTCGCGGCATCTAAACCTGACATATGATCTATTATAGAAAATAGGCCATAGTAAATAATCATCAATCCCCATAGATACAACCCATTACCTGTTTCTCCTGCTAGATAAGCAGATAACATTGGTACACCTGGGATAACCATTGATAACCAATAGTAATAGCGTTTATTTTTAATCCAACTACTATCTGATTCAATTACTGCGGCAGTAGCATCCTCTACACCAGAGTTTTCAATCCCCGTGTTTATTTTCTCTATTTTTTCAGTCATGGGACACCTATTTATTAATGTTATCTATTACGTGTTAAACACTATGCCATTTCTATATTCAAAAAAAACCTAACAATAGTTAGGTTTTTTAGTTTGCCCAGCGAAGCTGGCAAACCCGTCCACTTGAAAGAATGCTATAACCTTAAATGAACGATTTATAGCACAAGCAACTGTTTAACAAATAGAGAATGTAACTTTTATTATGAATCATATTGCTTAATAACTGATGCTAACTTGTCTGATATTTCTATTAATTTTTTATTTGATTTAAGTACTTCATATCCACCAGCTTCGGCCTCTTCAGCAATATTATTGATGACCTCAGCATTACCAGTAATTTCACTTGTAACAACATTCTGCTCTTCAGCAGCACTAGCAATTTGCTCATTCATCATAGTAATTGTTGAAACGGCTGAAACTATTTCATCGATAGTACTTCCAGCTTGTTGAGCTTTATCAACACTTAATAGTGCCTGTTCTTGACTATGTGCCATGATTTCAACGGCTGCTTGAGTGCTATTACGAAGTTCTTTAATCATGGATTGGATTTCCATTGTCGAACTTTCCGTTTGCTCTGCTAATACTCTGACTTGATCTGCAACTACAGAAAACCCTCTTCCGAATTCACCCGCATGTGCAGCTTCAATAGCGGCATTTAAAGCAAGCAAGTTTGTTTGAGTTGTAATATCTTTAATGATTTTAACTACAGAGCCAATTTTATCACTTCCAGCTTCAATCCTTTGAATAGCAACAACAGATGACTTCACTTCAGCCGCCAAGGCATTAATAGACTCAACAGCTTCTACTACAACATATTTTCCTTTTTCAGCCGCTTTATTACCGTCAGTAGCAGAAAGCGCGGCATTAGAGGCAGATGACGCAACCTCATTTACTGCAATGCTCATTTCTCTAATTGAAGAAGAGAGTAGTTCTGTTTCTGATTTTTGAGTTTTTACCCCCCCAAGTGTTTGATCTGTTATTTTTGCAGATTCGTTTGCTGCAAGCGTTAACTCTCCTACAATTAAATGAATATCTCCGATCATTTTTTGTAAACTATTTACCATATTTTTCATCGCAAGCTGTATTCGGCCTATTTCTCCGCTTGCTCTTTGATTCACATTAACCTTAAGGTTCCCATCAGATATTTTTTCAAGAATTTGTACAGTTTCTTCTAATGAAGGAATGGTAGAGCGAAGTATATTTACAATTAAAAGAATTAATCCACCAACACAAATAACTAGTAAAAAATCTACAAAATACTTAATAGTAGTAGATAAATCTTTAATTCCTTGCCCAAACTTAGAAGAATAACCTAAAGATTTAGTCATAACCAAATCAATAGCTTGTTTTTCAGTATTTATGAGAAATTGTTCATCTTTATTTTCTAAAATAAAAATCCCTTTTTTTAAATTTTTTTCACTATCTTCTGCTAAGTCGATTATCCACCCTTGACCTAGAAGTCTAAAAAATAAACTTTCAATTTTAAAAGCCACATCATCAACACTAATAGCGGCCTGATAAGCAGATTTAACTTGCTCCGTAATTAAACTTCGATTAATTTCATTTTTTGATAACTCTATACCTGCAATGCTTATGGATTGACTATGTTGATGCTCTAAATAAGAAAAATCATTTGCTTTTTCCATTAGTCTAATACCATACAAGGTGATAACGAGTGCAAAAATGCCTATCCCTATCATCATTTTAAGCTGAGACTTTAACGTTAACTCATTTATATTCATTTTATATATTCCTCAAAGTATTATTTATTTTTACTAATTCAGATCATAAAAGGATTAAATCTTGCCTGTACTAAAGCGAACATCAGACAAACTTTTCTTTATTAGAAATTCATTGGTAGATTCTATTCCTTTCTCATTTAGCAGCTTATTTAACTCAGATCTTTTGCTGTCTAGGAAGCTGATCCCTTCAGCTACCAAGTCAAAAATCTTCCACTTTTTGGTTTTTTTATTCATTCTTAATTTAAAGCTAATATCAACTGGAGGCCTTGATGTGCTAATTATTTCCATTACAACAGAAATGATTCTTTTGTTTTTAACCGTTTTGCGAGACTGAAATTTTATTGTTTGATTAGTGTATAAAGTGAATATTTGTGCGAATGACGTAATCACATATTCTCCAAATGTTCCTGAAAAGTCATTGAACTGCTTCTTTGTTGCTTTTCTAAAATGAACATTACCAAGTACTTTTGCCGCAGCATATCGATGATTAAAGTAGGGAGATACCTCCTCTCTAATTACATTTTTTAATAAATTAGGATTCTTTCTGATTTGAATAGACTCATTTTGCAAACGTGAAAACACCTGGTTTGCTATCTGTTCAACCATAATGAACGGATCTGTTGTATTAACTTTACTTGATACCTCTTTTGCGCTCAGTTGAAAAATAAACAGAAATAACAAAATGCCAAATAAAGCATTTTTTTTATAATTATGAGTATTATATAAATTCAAAATATTTCTCTTTATAGTTAGTAGCTTTCAAACAAAACGTCTTCAATTACATGACGTGCTCTTTCAACACTGGCATGGCCCTCTTCTATAGCTAGCTCAGCTTTATCAAACTCCAACAATCCGAGCTGAGATAGTTTTGGTGAAATTATAATTTCAGGAACATCTCCAGCCATTCTGCTGCGAGTAATACGATCCTGCATGATGTTAATTGAACTAGCCATAACTTCAAATGTGCCAGGACTTTTAATATTTTGATTAAAAAATTTTGAAGTAAAAAAATTCTTCTGTTTATTAATTTCTAACTTAAGAGGGGTTGATAATCGTTCAAAAAAACTAGGTTCATCATCTGTACTCAGCTCTGTTTCAACAGGATTGAATTCCTCTGTTTTAGGTGTACTTTTCATCAGGTCACCATTTAAATTAACAGCAATGACCACATCGGCCCCCATAGCACGGCAAAGTGATACGGGTACAGGGTTTATTAACCCTCCGTCAATGAGCCATTTATTATGATACTTCGAAGGGGCAATTAACCCAGGAAATGCAACCGAGGCTCGGACACTATCAAATAAAGGCCCATCTCTTAACCAGACCTCTCGCCCGGTATTTAACTCCGTAGCAACAGCACCAAATTTTTTTGAAAGAGAACTAATATCTGGATCACCTGCTTTTTCTCGTATAAATTTGAATAATTTCTCACCTTGAATTAAACCACCTTTTGACAAGGACACATCAAAAAAGCCAATGATCTCTTGCCAAGTAAGTGTTTTGCTCCACTCATCCAGAATATCAAGTTGTTCACTTGCATAAGCGGCCCCAACAAATGCGCCAATAGAACATCCAGCTACAATGTCCGGCTCAATTCCCATGTTTTTTAAAGCATGTAAAACACCGATATGCGCCCAGCCCCTTGCTGAACCGCTCCCGAGGGCAATACCAACCTTTAAGGTTTTGTCTACTTTATGATCCATAAATATATCCAATGTTTATTTAAGCTCTACGCAAATATGAAAACAGCAATACAGGTACAACCAAAAATGTCAGAATTGTTGATGCAATCGTGCCGAAAATAAGTGAGATGGCTAAACCACCAAAAACGGGATCTGTAAGCATAACAGCAGAGCCAAGAATTATAGCTAAAGCAGTAAGTAAAATAGGTCTTAAACGTACAGCTCCAGCTTCACTAACAGCTTCCAACAATGGCATTCCAAGCTTCATATAATCCAATACAAAATCAATGATTAACAGAGAGTTTCGTACAACAACACCAGATAACGCAATAACACCTATCATGGATGGAGCACTAAAAGGCTGCTCCATCAACCAGTGCCCAGGGAAAACACCAACTAGGCCAAGAGGAATTGCTGACATTGCAATAAGCGGGATGATAAATGAGCGATAATATCCAACAAGTAAAAGGTAAATGAAAACCAATGCGAGACCTAAAGCCAAAAACATGTCTCTAAAAGTATCTAGTGTCAGCCTTATTTCTCCATCCCAAAGTAATTGATAACCATCAATAGTGTCTGGAACAATAGGCTTTAGCCGCAAATTACCGGTAGTAAGTTGATCATTACCAATATCAAGTTTATCTAAACGTTGGTCTAAATCCATCACGGCATATACTGGTGCCGTTTCTTTTAACTCAGCTCCAACATAGGTAACACGTTCATAATCTTTATGAAGGATAGGTCTATCTTGCCAAGACTCTATTGAATAAGTTAGCTCTGAAAGTGGTATTTTGATGTTGTTTCTATTAGTTACGAAAACACGTGATAATAAAACTGGATCTATTTGGTGCTCTCTAGGTATATGTAAACGTATAGGAACTATCTGTTTTTCACCCGTTATGTGGAGCCGACCAAGATCTTCACCATTAACTAGGCGACTAATAGCCTGAGCTACTTCAACAGCAGATACACCAGAAATCGCTGCTTTTTCTTTGTCAACAACCAGCCTATATTGACGAATATCTTCAACTTCAGAGTCTTTAACTTCAATAACATCATACGTTTCTTCAAAAGCTGAAACGACTACTGATGATATTTCCCGCATTTTATTAAGATCACTACCATATATTTCAGCTAATAAGGTTGCTCTTACAGGCGGGCCTGGTGGATCTTCCACCAACTGAATAACACTGCCAGGGAAGCTGTTTTCAATAGCTTTAATATCTGACCTAAGTGCTTTTACCAATAAAATAGAACTAATATCTCGTTCTTTTTTATCAATAAGGTTTACTCTTATTTCAGCAATATGTGGGCCTAACTTATTACTTGCTCCTCGAAGTAACCCATTAAAATCAATAATACCTGATTGACCCAACCATGTTTGATAGTTAGTAATATATTGATTTTTACGCAGCAAATGACCAATTTCACGTGTAACTTGATCGGTAACTTCAACTGGAGAATATTCAGGCATATCAATAGTGATATTAAACGTATTTTTGTTATCCTTTGGCAATAATGAAAGTGCTACAGCTCCTTTGGATATAGGACCAGCAATACCTTCCGAACGGATAAACTGCCATGCAGGTTGTAATATAGATAAACCAATAGTGCATACTATTAATAGCATACTGATATAGCGATATTTCCTATTGGATAACAGCGGTGTTATTACCCAATGGTAGAATTTATGTAAGTTATCTGTTTCATCATGATCTTCAAGATCTTGTCCTTCTCCTGGTTTTAGCCATCGATTAGCCGCCCAAGGTGTTACTATGTAAGCCACGACAAGGGATGAGAACATTGCAACAGGAACATTAAAAGCTATGGGATAAAAAAATTCGCCAATCATGCCTGTGATAAGTAATAAAGATAAAAATACCATCATGATTGCAAAAGTAGCGAGGTTGGTAGGATTGCCTATTTCATTAGTTGCTAAAATTGTGACTTCACTTTTTTCTTTACCATCTAAATTTTTATATCGACGATGTATGTTTTCAATGACAACAATGGCAGAGTCGACGAGTAAACCTAACGATAAGATTAAACCAAATAAACTAATTCTATTAATTGTCAAACCCGATAAATATGATATCCCTAGTGTTAACCCTAATACTAATGGCACTGTGATCCCAACGATTACTGCCTCTTTGATGCCTAAAAAGAAAATACAAACAACAAAAACAGAAAAGATGGCAATTGCTAAATGCTCTATTAAATTATTAACGGAAGCATTTGCTTTTTCACCGTCGTCTCTGGTAATAACAACATGAACATCGTCAGGGATCATATTGTTGTTCAGTCGTTCAATTCTTTTAATTATATCTTTAGCAACAAATACAGCATTTGTGCCTTGTTTCTTTGAAACGGAAATAGTCACTGCTGGCATTTCAGAATATTTATTCGTATTAAAGCGATAATCTGCGGGGCCAAAAGCAAATCTTGAAAGTGCTTGTCGCTCATTATTAGGTTCAACGACCACATCAGCAACATCACTCAAGTAAATAGGTTTATTATTATATACTCCGACAATAAGTCTTTGTATCTCATCTGCTGACGATAAGAATGAGTCTAAATAAATGCTGCTGTTTTGATTACTCCTAACTTGTGTTTTCATAGGAACAGAAATATTAGCTGCTTTTAAACTATTAGTGATTTGGTTTAACGTTACCTCAAATGCCAGTAACCTTTCGGGATCAAGTTCAACCCTCACCTCTAAGTCTCGACCTCCTTTTACCGCAGTAACTGAAACTTCTTCCATTGAATGTAAACGTTCAACCATGCGATCCGCTAAGCGTTTTAGCGCATAATCATTATATTTATCAGAGGATAAGGTTATTGTAATTATAGGAACATCATCAACATCCACACTTTTAATTAGGGGTGTAGATGCATTAACGGGTAGTTGCCCTCTTCTTCCTAAAACACGATCATAAAGCTTAACTAAAGACTCTTCAGGATTTTCACCTACTTCAAATTGAACATTAATAACGGCCAGCGAATTAAATGCAGCAGCATACGTATGATCTACCCCTTTTATTTCTCTAACTATGGCTTCTAAGGGGTTTACAATTAGTTGTTCTACTTCCTCTGCACTCGCACCGGGTAAAGTAACGAATATTTCAGCGCCAGGAACAACTATTTGAGGGTTTTCTTCTCTCGGTGTTAAAGAAACAGCCATTAAGCCTAACAAAAGGCATGTCATCATTACTAACACTGTCAATTTTGAGGTAATGAAAGTACTCGCTAACCTCCCTGCGATATTTAGATTTGGCTTATTCACCGTTATGCTCCTGTATAGAAGATTGCTCAATAAAGTCACCTTCTCGAATTTGCGGCTTAGCATGTAGCACTATATTTTCATTTGCGAGCAAACCTGATCGAATTTCAACAGAATCTTCTGCTTTAGCGCCTAATTGTAACCATCTAAAATGAGCTTCTTTATGTTCATTCACAACAAAAACGCCAATCAATCCCCCCCTTTCAATTAGTGCTGACTTTGGAATAACGACAGCAGGCTTTTGCCCTAGTACAAAATTAACTCGGCCAAACATACCTGATAAAAGTCCATCATGATTTTTTAATACTATTTTGACTTTATATCGACGAGTCGTTGAATCACCAGCAGATACTACTCTGGCAATTACTCCTTCTACATTTTGATTAAGAGCGTCTATGAATACATCAACCTTTGCTCCTTTAGGTATTTTATTAATCTGGCTTTCTGCAACGTAAGTATCAAAGAATAACTCCTGGCTAGACTCAATAGTTAAAATAGGTTTACCGGGGGTCGCAAGGTCACCTTTTCTCAAGTGTCTTTCTACAACGACTCCCTGTATTTCACTTGAAATTTGGATATATTGGCGCTGAGATTGTGCAGTAGACAGCGTAGTTTCTGCTTTAACTAATGCGTCTTTTGCTCTATCTCTAAATAATTGTGTTTTTCGCATAGTATTTTCTGAAACACTACCGCGTTTAAAGAGATCCTTATACCTTTCTACATCTACATCAGCGTCAAGAGCGGCAAGTTTTGCTGAGTTTACCGCTGCTTTTGCTTGTTCAATTGCACCTTCTACATCTGAACTATCAAGAGAAATTAGCAATTGACCTTTAGAAACGAAATCACCTTCTAAAACTGAGATATCTCGGATAAAACCTGTTGCTCTTGAGGTAACGTCAATGCGTTGATCAGAAACAACAGACCCGATTGATTTATAATTAATAGGAAGGTTTACTGTTTTGACTTTGAGTACAGAAGCATCCCATGTTTTTTCTACTGTGCTACTTATTACGACTTCATCTTTACAGCCAGAAATAATAAATAAAACAGGTATAAAAATTAAAATAAACTTATTCATTAAGTTTCTCATTACTGTATTTGTTTAATATACTTAGTGGTCAGCATTCATAATAAAATCAAACATTTTATTGCTAAATACTGTTGGTGAATCTGCAATTACAGAAAGCTCGGGTAAATACTTAATTACTGACAGTGAATCAAAGAAAAATATATTCACTCCAATCAACATAAAAGCTTGTAAAGAAGCATTGATATCTTGATTATTTTTATCAATTCCCTTTGCAGCAAAAACTAGTGATGAAACTTTTATAAAAGTATTAGTAAAAATATCTTTTGCTAGCATTTTCCCTTCTATTTGATTGTTATCCATCAATTCTCGTTTTATCAAATTTGTAGACACAGGGTATTCAAGCATGCTTTTTAAGTGAAGGCTGATATATCCTTTAAGCTGAGTTTTAGCATTCCCTACTGATGAAGGTGAATTTGTTAATTCCATCACGTTAAACACTCGTTCACATGCTAGCTCAAGGGCTTCTCGATAAAGGTGTTCTTTGGACTTAAAGTGATGATAAATGTTTGCTTTGCTTCCACCTGCTTTCTTAGCTATTTCACTAATAGAAGTTGCTTTGAATCCTTTATGAGCAAAAAGGGATTCTGCAACATTAAGGATAGATAAAGCACCTTTAGATAATTCAATTTTTTGTTCTACATTATTCTTAGGCATTTAAATTTCTCAAAAGTAATTAACAACAATAAAAAAACAATTACCGAACGTTCGGTCAGTAATTGTAACATGATATTTTAAAATTAAAAGGTGAGCGTCCGAGTAAATGCATCTAACAAATGAATCTGAGTTTAAGTAAGTTACTTCAAAACAATTTTGGAGAAATTTATGGGAATTATACGCAGCCAAGATCAATGGCAAACCATTTTTAAAGATCAAGTAAGCAGTGGTTCAACCATTGTTGGCTGTTGTCGTCAACATCAAATACCCACCGCAACATTTTACGCTTATCGCAAAAAGCTCGGCGTGAGCCAAAGCGCTTTTGTTCAAGCGAAAATAACACAACAAGTTGAAGTGTTTTCGCCCCCTGAGCCAATATATTTAAACATTGGCATGTATCTCTCACTTTGCCGAGTGCAACTCCCGCACCTTATTTAGGGTTCTGTCGCAAATAGAAGGAATAGTTTATGATCTAACGATTATTGATTACCTCTTATCATTATGACCCTCAATTTTTCAGGCAGACATTATCCAAAAGAAATCATTCTGCAGTCCCTTCGATACTACTTGGCCTACAAGCTAAGTTATCGTGAAATAGAAGAAATATTTGCTGAGCGAAATATTCATTTTGACCACTCCACCTTAAATCGTTGGGTGATCAAATATAGCCCACAACTTGAAGCCAATTTTAGAACAAGAAAACGTAACGTGGCAGACTCGTGGCGAATGGATGAGACCTACATCAAAATTAAAGGGAAATGGGTTTACTATTATCGAGCGGTTGATAAATATGGCGCTATTGTTGATTTTTACTTGAGTGAAACACGTGATGAGCCCGCTGCAAGAGCATTTTTGATAAAGCACTCGATAGTAGTGGCTTACCCAGTAAAGTTGTTATTGATAAAAGTGGAGCGAATATTGCGGCGCTTGATACCCTCAATGTTCAGCTTTGGTTGTCAGGGTATATGCTTTGTATGATTGAGGTGCTAACCGTGAAATACCTTAATAATATTGTCGAGCAGAGTCATCGAAAAGTGAAAGGTAAAATCACACATTGCCTGAGTGAAGAGCATCGGCATGTATACCTAAGCTGTCTGAGAATATAGAGCTCCATATTAAAGAGCCATTTAGCTAGCTACTAACACAACCCGGAGGTGCAAAATAAGGCTTCTGAACTGGGGAGCTGGGCTCTGAATCCTTTGTACAATCAGATTCTAGAGCCATTTTAAAAAAATATTACAGGATATTAAAAGTATAGTCTTTAAATGTTTCTCTAATTTTTAATTTATGTACTTTTCCTGTTGCCGTTAATGGAAGTTTATCTACATATTTAATAGCATCAGGCATCCACCAATTTGCAATTCTTCCTTTAAGAAAATCCTTTATTTGATTATATGTTAATTCAGCATTAACATTTCTTTCTATTAAAAGTAGGGGACGTTCATCCCATTTTTCATGAGTAATACCTATTACCGCAGCTAAAGATACATCAGGATGTAGCATCATCGCGTGTTCAATATCTACCGATGATATCCATTCACCACCAGATTTTATAACATCTTTTTTACGGTCTGTTATTTTCATGTAAGCATGTTCGTCTATAATTGAAATGTCACCGGTATCAAACCATTCTCCATTACACTGGAGATCTGCTCGATTAAAGTATTGGTCTACAACCCAAGGACCACGTACCAAAAGATTACCTGGGGTTTTTCCATCCCAGTCCAACTCATTACCTTCATCATTAATTATTTTAAGTTCAATACCATATACAGGAGCACCTTGCTTTAACTGTTGTTCAAAAAAACTATCATCATCAAGGTGTTTTATTTCTGCGGATTGAATATGGTTTATAGTCCCTAAAGGACTCATTTCTGTCATCCCCCAAGCATGAATAATGGCTAGTTCCTGTTCATTTTGAAAGTATTTATATAAATGAGGAGGCATAGCGGTACCACCCACCACGAGTTTCTTTAGACTTTCTAATTTGATGTTTTTTTCTTCAAGGTGTTGAGCAAGTAGATTCCAAACAGTTGGTACACCCGCAGCTAACGTGACACCTTCATTTTGAATTAAATTGGTTAATGTTTGAGGGTCTGCAACTTTTTGACCAGCAAAAACAAGTTTACATCCCGTCATTGCTGCCATATAAGGTATACCCCAAGCATTAACATGAAACATTGGGACTATAGGCAGAATACAGTCATTTTTACTCACTGAAAAGGCATCAGGTGCTATGGCTGCCATGGTGTGTAGAACTAGAGCGCGATGGCTATATTGAACACCTTTTGGGTTTCCTGTAGTTCCTGAGGTGTAACATAATTGACAAGGATCATTCTCATTAAGTTCAGGCCAAGTATAATTGTTGGAAAAAGGCATTAAAGTGTCTTCATATGTAGTCCACTTTTCCCCTAAATGTGCTACAACTGATACATCAGAGGTTAACACTACAAACTGCTTAACATGTGTTAACTCACTTTCAACTGCTTTAATCAAATCAATAAACATTACATCAATAAAGATGATTTTATCAGAGGCATCATTAGCAATAAAATTAACTTGATCTGGATGGAGTCTTGGATTAATTGTATGACACACTGCGCCATAACAACTAATACCGTAATATAACTCCATATGCCTGAAATCATTCCAGGCTAATGTGGCAATTCTATCGCCTTTTTTAATGTTATTTGCTTTTAAAAAGTTAGCTATTTTGGCTGAGCGGTCAAATATATCATCTAGTGTACAGCGATGTGACTTATGGTCACTGGTGATAGAGATAATTTCCTTATTCGGGTTTACTGTTTTTCCGTGCTTCATTATGGATGTAATAGTTAACTGAAAATTCATCATACTGCCAATCATAGGAGACCTCATTATTTCGTCATTATGGTTTGTTAATATTTCAGATTTATTATAACTATTCATTATTTCTAATAAACCTAACAATAGTTAGGTTTATTCTTAACATTTTTTCTGCATAGTTCTCTTAGGTTCTAAAAACAAAGAGAGATAATAATGACTGAAAAAATAGAGAAAATAAAGACGGGGATTGAAAACTCTGGTGTAGAGGATGCTACTGCCGCAGTAATTGAATCAGATAGTGGTTGGATTAAAAATAAACGCTATTACTATTGGTTATCTATGGTTATCCCAGGTGTACCTATTTTATCTGCTTATCTAGCAGGAGAAACAGGTGATGGGTTGTATCTATGGGGATTGATGATTGTTTACTATGGCCTATTTTCTATAATAGATCATATGTCAGGTTTAGATGCCGCGAACCCTAGTGACGAATTAGTTGCAGAACTTGCTAAGGATCGTTATTACGTATACATATTATATGGTGCCACCATAATGCATTGGCTAGCATTTATTTATATGGCTTATGTTGTAGGTACAAATGATTTTTCATGGTTTAGTGTCTTAGGTGCTGCCTTAAGTATTGGTTTGGCGAATGGACTAGGCATAGTTATAGGTCATGAATTAGGTCATAAAGTTAACGATAAAATGCAGGTGTTTTTCGCAAAAATCGTCCTTTCTTTAAGTGGTTATGGTCACTTCTTTATTGAACATAATAAGGGTCATCATAAAGATGTAGCAACCCCTGAAGATCCAGCTACATCACGCTTTGGTGAAACAATTTATAAATTTGTACAAAGAGAAGTTCCAGGTGCATTTAGACGTGCATGGGAACTTGAAAGAGGAAGATTACACCGTTTAGGTAAATCTGAATGGTCAATGAGTAATGAAATTATTCAACCTGCGTTGATTACTATTACAGCTTATGCATTATTGATAGCTTATTTGGGACCAATTATGATCCCATTTTTAATTATTGCTACCCTAAATGGTTGGT
>Ga0209826_1001038_pt1 | contig 19724 bp, 18 predicted proteins | sample GOMGulsemesocosm_5_FD_184637 | JGI IMG/M metagenome (GOLD analysis project Ga0209826, IMG submission 184637) | Methane-oxidizing microbial communities from mesocosms in the Gulf of Mexico - GOM15C Gulf of Mexico (SPAdes) (version 2) | ecosystem: Environmental > Aquatic > Marine > Cold seeps... | reverse complement strand
TTTCTGCCTTAGCTAAAAATAATATTGGTCAGCGAGAGCAAGAAGAAGTGTTATTTATTTTTTATAGTATGCGAGCTGATATAGTACTGGTTTAAATTCACTTTATTACTGTGATCTTGTTTTGCAGGAGTGAACAACTATCTATACATCCTAAATGCAAAAAACCGATGTAAATGCATCGGTTTTTATTAATGATTTAAATTTGTTAAAACATTAGCTTAAGTTGTTAATCTCAATTTCTGGGCTAAGGTCGGCATCATAATCAACACCTTCAATACCAAAACCAAACAGTTTTAAAAATTCAGCATGGTAGCCAACATAATCAGTCATGTCGTCTATAGTATCGGTATCAACACTATTCCAAATATCAGTAACTCGTTGTTGAACACTGTCTTCTAGCTCTTTATAGTTTTGACGAAAACGTCCTTGCTCATCCAAACGCGGGCTATCACTATAAATATTTTCTTTAAATAAGTTAACAATTTGTTCAATACAGCCTTCATAAGTACCATCAGCTTTCATCACTTTAAACATAGCTGAAATATAAAGTGGCATAATTGGAATAGCAGAGCTTGCTTGCGTTACCACAGCATTAAGCGAAGTTACACGAGCTTGACCGTTGATGCTAGCCGTTGCAGCATTAATAGCTGAAGCCGCTCGGTCTAAATCTTCTTTTGCTTTACCAATAGTCGCTTTACCGTAAATTGGCCATGTTAACTCTTTACCAATATAGGTATAAGCTACCGTTTTAACTCCTTCAGATAATACATCAGCATCTTTTAATGCATTTAACCATAGCTCCCAGTCAGCACCACCCATAACGTCAATTGTACCTTGAATTTCATCATCATTTGCCGCTTCAACTGATATTGAATCGATAGTACGTTTCGAAGTATTTAAGTTTTTAGTGGTAACGCTTTTGCCAATAGGCTTCAACGTTGAAGAGTATACTTCACCTGTATCAGGATCAGTTCTACGTGGAGAAGCTAATGAATAAATAACTAAATCAATTTTACCCATATCAGCTTTAATGGTTTCAATTGTTTGCGCTTTAATGGCATGAGAAAAAGCATCTCCATTGATGTTTTTTGAGTAAATACCCGCTTTATCAGCAGCGCTTTGGAAAGCAGCAGTATTATACCAACCAGCCGAGCCAGTTTTTCTTTCCGTTGGCGGTTTTTCAAAGAAAATACCTAAAGTGTTAGCACCATGACCAAAGGTTGCCGTAATTCTTGAAGCCAAACCATAACCAGTAGAAGAACCAATAACTAAAACATTTTTAGGACCATTTTCACTGGACACTTGGCTTTTAACATAAGAAATTTGCTCGTTTACATGAGCTTCACAACCGGCTGGATGAGCATTAGTACAAATAAAACCACGAATTTTTGGCTTGATTACCATAAGAAAACCTTTTTAGATTGTTTATACCAAGTGAATTAATTGGCATCATTAAAATATAAATTTTTGTTATTGTACCTTGCTATGAAATTAAAGAGGTAAGACCAGCAAAGTTACTAGCAAGAAAAGTTTCGAGCTGCGAATTACTTGTCAAGCTACTGGTTGGCTTCGCAACTATTAACTCGATACTCGTAACTTATGGCTATTTACCGCCACCTAAGCAATTGGGCGACAACGGTGTATTGTCGGCATAATAATCACGCCACTCTTTCTCAGTGTAAGTGTGTAATGCTAAAGCATGAATTTTCTCTGCCAATTCTTCAGACAATACAGAATTAACTGCACGGTGACGTTTTATTAAACGTTCATCTTCAAAATTATTTGAAACGATAGTTACCTTAAAATGAGATTCACTGCCCGGTGGTACATTATGATTATTGCTCTCATTGATAACATCTAAATATAATGGTGAAAACGCGGATAATAATTTTTCTTCAATGGCGGAAGCTATAGTCATAATTTATTCTCGAAAAAGTGGGGGAACATTGATAATTTTACCCTATATAATTTTATATGCCATGTTAAAAAACCAAAAACAGGTGATTTTCAGTTAACTGAATGGTGTTATTGAATTTTTATTTTTAATAAAAATCAGCTTACACGAATGGCAAAAACTAACGCGATGAAAGACAAAATATGTCACAATAGTTTATCTTTATTTATTATCAGTATTTTACCTCACTATGTTAAGCCCCTTCTTTATCGATGACAAACAATTAACACTTGCCCGTTTTCCTTTGGCACAAGTAAACCGTAGTTTGCAAGCATGGGATTCTGCAGATGAATACTTGCTTAGCCATATTAAAGACGAGCAACTAATCTCAGATAATAGCCGCATTATTATTTTTAATGACGCCTTCGGTGCACTTGCTACACATTTTTGTAGTGCCGAGTCAGTACAAAAAGAACTTGATGTCTATTGTGTTAATGACTCCTACATCAGTCAGCAAGGCATTACTTACAACATTGAACAAAACCAACTTAGCAATGAAGGCATCACGCAACTCAATTGTTTAGACTCACTACCGACAAATATTGATGTTATTTTATTTAAAATTCCAAAAAGCAAATCATTACTGATTGAGCAATTAATTCAAATAAAAAATAATGTCGGTAAAAATACTGTTTTTATTGCCGCAGATCGCGCTAAAGAGATCCATAGTTCAACATTAAAATTGTTTGAAAAATATTTAGGAACAACCAAAACTTCATTAGCCGTCAAAAAAGCGCGTTTAGTTTTTTGCCAACTTGATCAACCACAAGTGCATAAGTCTCCTTTTCCAACAATATGGTTATTACCCAATAAAGCTTTAACGCGCGACTTTTCTATTAGTAATCATGCTAACGTTTATTCACGAGAAAAACTTGATATTGGCGCGCGCTATTTTATTGAAAACTTGCCTGATGTAGCAAAAAACAGTCAAGTTATTGATTTAGGCTGTGGCAACGGTGTTATTGGTTTAACCGTGTTAGCCAAACAGCCGACAGCTCAAATACAGTTTTTTGATGAATCTCATATGGCGATTACGTCGGCAGAAGTAAATATTAATAATAACCTTCCTGATTTAGCCACTCAATGTCAGTTTCATTTAAATGATTGCTTAACTCATGTAGAAAGTAATAGTGTTGATTTAATTTTATGTAATCCCCCTTTTCATCAACATACTGCTACAACCGACCATATTGCATGGCAAATGTTTAAAGACAGCCACAGAGTATTGAAAAAAGGTGGCGAACTACGCATTATTGGTAACCGCCAGTTGGCGTATCACATAAAGTTAAAACGACTTTTTGGTAATGAAAAAATTATTGCCAGTAATGATAAATTTGTTACTCAATCGGCAATTAAATAGCGTATTTTAAACTCTTTTAAATTTTAGAAAAACAAAGCGAACCTCTACCATGAAACTCAGCTCACTCTATGCTCAAATTATCCCTTTAACACTCATACTTGGTTTAGGTGCTTGCGCTAATCTGCCAAGTCACTTAATTGTTGCACCAGATATTATGGTCACCCCTGCTATAAATCATAACAACAAACAAGCACAACTTAATGTTGTCGATATGCGCACCGTTAATCATATTGTACAAATATTACGTAAAGGTGAAGCTGCCACCTTACTTTCTGCCCAAGAAAGACTTGATGAAACCATCAGAAACAATTTAGCTACACACTGGGAAAAACAAGGTTTAAGTATCCAAAGCAATGGTATAAACACTATTAATATTGCGATAGAAAAAGCGGTCATTAGTGTTAGCCAAGAAACAATGAAATATAAAGTACAAACAGAAATTGTACTTAAAGTAACGGTTAGCAATGGCGAAAAAACACTTACAACGACCTTCAACAATCGTGGTAATAGTAATGGTCCTTTGCAAGCGGATATAGCGGTATTAGAGCGTAACTTCAATCATCGCTTAGCTACATTATTACAACAAATTTTAGCAAGTGAAAAAATAAGTAACTTTTTAAAATAACCTAATGATTGATGGAAATTAACTTAATGAAAAATTTAATAAACGTAATTATTATTTGCATACTTTTCTTAAATATAGCCCTGTTCAGCTCGCCTATTTTAGCTAAAAGCATTGCTATTGACCCAACTAATATTTATCCGAAAGTAAAACTAGAAACCTCAATGGGTATCATCATTATAGAACTTAATCGCGTTAAAGCTCCACTTACCGTAGATAATTTTTTAATCTATGTGATCTCTGGCGAATACAACAACACAATTTTTCATCGCATAATAGAAGATTTCATTGTACAAGGCGGCGGTTACGATGCTGATTTTGTCTCTAAAAAGTTAAATGACAATATTGTCAATGAATCTGGCAATGGTCTAAAAAACGAAACAGGCACAATTGCCATGGCAAAAGAAAGTCGCCCACATACAGCCAATAGACAATTCTTTTTTAATATCAACGACAACACAAATTTAGACCCCGGTAGACATTGGGGCTATACCGTTTTTGGCACTATCGTTGAAGGTGATGAAGTGCTTGAAGCAATAGCAAAAGTTAAAACAGACTACAATGAGGTCATAGGCTGGAATGACGTACCTGTAGAGCCTGTTATCTTGATTAAGGCAACACTTTTACCTGCTGAATAATTGCTAACTTTCTGACTTTAATATTACGAGGTTAATAGTAATTGATTCATTCACTTAAAAAGAACAGCTTAATTTTTTATAATTTCATTACAAAGAAAACAGCCATATTTTTTGACAAAAGTGGATTTATCAACGATAAATATAGTAATGCCTTTTATGGTATAGCGTTAATCGTTGTAGCTTGTAAGTTTTACCTTTTGTTAAAAATCAGATCAAAACAAAAAGAAGAAAAACATCTCACTTCGCTATCGGTTTATTATTTTTTGCCCCCTATTTTATAGAAAGCCATTGGTGCGATCTAGGAATTAGTCATGATCATTGAGCAGTTTATCAGCAGTAAAATTGTACAAATATCCTCCTATGTAAGTGCTGTTATCGATAAAAAGTTACATTACACAGAGTTAGATCAATTCATTATTGACACAATGGAAGAGTGGGCATCATTAAATGTTACCGATGAAACACCAAACAATGCACAAGAGCGTGTATTTTGGCATTTAATCCACGAAATTAGTTTGCGCGGCGGACAAGCATTACAGAATAATTTATTTTTTAAAAGCGAAATGAATACTTGTCTTGATTTTTTTAATAATGTTGGCAGCTATCCTATCGATTGTATTGGCTGGCGTCCTATCGCTTAAATTACCTATTTTCCTTCTGCTTAGTTCAACTCTCTGATAAGCTTAAATTATAATTATCATGATTTAATGAAGTACCTTATAAATGCCCTCTACCTCGTTTAAGCAAGCGATTCTAAACAAGCGTATGTTGATCTGTATTTTTACAGGTTTCAGCTCTGGTTTACCTTTATTTGTTTTATATCAACTAGTGCCTGGCTGGCTTAGAGATCAAGGCGTTAGTTTAGCTGAAATAGGCTTATTCTCCTTAATTGGTATTCCTTATGTATGGAAGTTTCTTTGGTCACCACTCATTGATAGATATTCTTTAGGTGGCTTAGGAAGAAGACGTAGTTGGATGTTAGCGACACAAATATTATTGCTGTTTTCAATTGCCGCTTTTGGCTTTGTCAGCCCAGTCGCCAATATATGGTCTGTTGCTTACCTAGCAGCAGCTGTTGCCTTTTTTAGCGCTAGCCAAGATATTGTACTTGATGCATATAGACGCGAGTTATTAGCTGATAACGAACTAGGTTTAGGGAATTCTATTCATGTACAAGCCTATCGTTTATCTGGCTTAGTTCCGGGCTCTCTCGCTTTTATTCTTGCTGATCACATAAGTTGGCAATCTGTTTTTATTATTGTTGCCGCCTTTATGATTATCGGTGTATTACTGACTTTATTTATTAAAGAATTAGACACTGAGCACAATGCACCAAAATCATTACAAGATGCGGTCGTTTTACCTTTTAAAGACTTTATTCAAAGCAATGGGTTAAAGTCAGCAGGATATACATTAGCTTTTTTAGTGCTGTATAAACTAGGTGACAACATGGCCACTGCACTGCAAACCCCCTTTTTCATCGACATGGGATTTAGCAAAACTGAAATTGGCGTTATTGCTAAAACATCTTCGATGATCGCTATGACCATAGGGATAGTGGTTGGCGGTATAGTGATGATAAAACTCAGTATAAACCGTGCTTTATGGTTATTCGGCTTTGTACAAATAGCGAGTATTCTTGGCTTTGCTGCCCTTGCTGAAATTGGTCATAATAACTATGCTTTAGCATTCGCAATGGGCTTTGAATATTTAGGAGTAGGACTAGGTACTGCTGCTTTTACCGCTTTTATTGCCCGAACAACTAACCCTGCTTTTGCCGCAACACAAATAGCACTTTTTACTGCTATAGCCGTTTTACCAAGAACTTTTGCTAATGCCACTACAGGGTTTATTGTTGAACAAATTGGTTGGACGCAATTTTATTTTTTATGTACCGCATTAGCTATTCCTGGGATGCTAATGCTGTTTAAAGTTGCTCCTTGGCGAGAGTCTATTGAGCAAACTAACACAGACAAACTTTCATCGACAACTGAAAAAGCAGGAAGTTAATATGATCAGACTTTTCTTTTTATTACCTATTATAATGTGCGCTATTTGGTGGTGGTATCTTAATAATCATGGCTATAGCTTAAAAGAAGGTACTAAAGGTTTTGTTTACATACTGTCATTTAATACCGTTATAGTGTTGTTTTTCGTTACGATGATATATGTAACCCACTGACAATATACCCAAACCACCTCAAGGTGCAGGATTTAGCTGGAATTAGAAACGTTTCTAAACCAGCCCTACGGAGATTTCAGAGCAAATCATGCTCTGCGTTGTGTATGTAATTAAGGGAATAACCATTAATAAAATACACACCTTGATCATGAATCGCTCAAACGTCCTGAAGCAGATATTTTGAAGTAACATGAATAGAATAAGCGCATGCTAGCAAATTAATGTTATGTATTTAAGCAATAATCACAAAAATGTTTTATTATTAATCACTCTGTTTATTTAGTGACTACCGTTTATGCTTATTGTTGATCAAAGTGTTTTAGATGATATTGGAAAGGGATTCTCTGTTCCTGCACAGCCTAAGTTATTACTTAGCCTCTTAAAACTTATGGCAGAGCCAAGCCCTGATATTAATGCCATTGCGGATTGTATTAGTAAAGATATTGCAGTGAGTGCCGCGATATTAAAAACTGTTAATTCGCCGTTATACGGATTAAGTAGAACGGTTACCGACATTAAAATGTCAGTTAATTATATCGGCATTTATGGTGTGATCATGCTAGTAACAGGCAGTTTACTCAAAAAAAGTTTTGATCCTAAAAATTGCAGCATTGATCTTGATCTTTTTTGGACAATGACAACCGATATATCAAGTGCTGCAGTCGCCATTGGTAAACAGTTTAAAAGAAATATTGCCATGGATAAATTATCCAGCTTGGGGTTATTTCATGCTTGCGGTATTCCCGTTATGGCAATGAAATATAATGATTACCAAGAAGTGATTGATCAAGCTATTCTGGCTTCTGAGCTGTCTTTAATTGAATTAGAAGAAAAGCACTATAATGCAAATCATGCCACTATTGGTTATTACGTTGCAAGCTCTTGGCGTTTACCAAAAGATGTTTGCCAAATAATTTTACAACATCATGAGCGAGACTATTTAGACAAGCCTGATGGCTCACCTGAACAAGATCTGTTCGCAGTACTAAAACTTGCAGAACATATAGTGTCATTAAAACACTTAGATTGTGCCTCGCCTGATTGGGCTTATTTAGAAGAAGCCGCTCTCGCTATTTTAACGATAGATAAAGATGAACTTGCTGAAGTAATCACACAGGTTACTGAGTCTTTATAGGTTGTTTATTAAGAGGACAAATTATTGGTAAATCGTGACCATGAAAGTAGTAATTCTCTAAAATCGTCAATGCCACAAGCAGCACTTTCGTTTTGATCCAAGTGAATATGATCTGTGGTCAACATTTCAGGTAAGGGTTCAGTACCATTTAAACTTGCATTAGTTTGAATTTCCACATCACCATCACTAATTGCCACTGAATATTCATGCCCAGTAATAACAACTTCACTTTGATGGCCTTTTTCAACATTATTAATGGCTGTTAATAGCTGTGTCAGCTTGGCACTATCATGCCCTAGCTCAACTTCAATCCATGGACCAACCACTTCATGTTCTAGAGAAAATCGTGCTTTTGCTTCCCCTGTTATTGCATCATGTATGAATTCATATTCCATAAGCTTACCACTTTATTTAACTAATAGACTCATGGATAATTATAGCAAAAATTGTGGGTTTCAATGGCAAAAATCACTAATAACCTGCAAGTTATTCATTAACCGATGAATTAATTTTATTAAGAGTCATAAAATACACACGCACAGTTTTAATCATCAATATTAGTAACCAAAAAAACTCAATAATTATTAACAATGACAATAACCAATAGGCATTAGTCATCTTTTACAACAGCAGATTCAACTTCAATGAAAAACTCATCACACTCGCGGTACTTATTGGTTATAAATTCAGAGATAGATGTCATGGAAATCCTGTTATAAAAGTGGTTTGCAGTAAATATACTTGCGTCACTGCTTGCATAACTGAATTTTAACGAATGATGCAATAAATGCTTTGGCCTGCATTAATAAAATAAAGGATAAATAAATCCCCCGTAATCAAGGACGAATATGCGCTTGCTTATAGGTAATATTATTTGGAAATACATTTTTCAAGACATTATCACGAGCAAGCTTTTCAATATGTTCATCAAAGTAAGATTTTAAAAAGTGTCCTTGGGCCGTATTATGAAAAACTAGAAATATCGGTGAAGCCTCAATCAATTCAATTTTTGGCAGTGCTAGTGTGTGCTTATTTACGTTGTAATCAAACTCTATAACGATATCCACTTTACCTTTATCAATTAAAAGATCACATTGAGTTAATGTGGTTTCAATAACATTTTCTTTTTGTAAAAAATTAGCATATTTAAGTAAAGATGAACCTGAATCTAAACAAACAGTTAACGATTTATCTTCGGCTTTGAAACGAGTTAAAACAGCATCATTTCGAGCAAATACATATAACGGGTATTCGTAGTCAATATGAAAAGAAGAAAAGAGAGCATTCTCTATTTTATCTTGACGATATGCTCCAACTAACACATCTGCCTTATTTGTTTCAAAAGCACGAATAGCTCTAACCCAAATAGAAGAGCTTTTAGTCATTTCAAAGTCTGAATCAAATAATTTATCAATAATACCCCAGTAAATACCAGAGCCATCAGCATTAGTATAATCTTCCCAGTTTCCTGAAACAAAACGAATTTTTTCAGGTTTCTCTTTCAACTTTTTTTCTACTGTTATTTTATATTTTTGTTGCAACTTGGCTACCGTGCCATTTTGCTCTAGTTTTAATAAGGCATTTGTTAGCGGCTGTTTTAAATACCCGTAGTTAGGTGATAAATAATGATAATCATAAGCATGAGTGATGGTTTCAACAATCTTATGATGATCTTTAGCTATTTCAGTTGCTAATTGAAAATCCATAATTAACACTGAATCAGCACGCCTTTTTAAGATCATTTCATTTAATTTTGGCGAAGAGTTAATCGCTAACTTATCCATAGTTGAGCGCAATAAATGAGCATATTGCTCTGATATTCGAGCGCCTTTAGCGAAAATTATTGAATTAATATCTTCATCTAAACAATAACCACAGCGCAATCTGTCGCTTACTTTCAATAATTTAAAGTCTAACAACTCAAAAGGAACTCGCACTAGCGATGGAAATTCTTGTTCTATTATAGGGTGTCTAGCCAAGGCTCCCGCTAATTTTGAACTATTTACAAGCTCTAATTCTTGAGTGCTTGTAACATTCATCCAATTAATCTTAAAGCCTATATCATTATACGCTGCAGATAAAAGTTCTTTCGCATATTGCATTTTAATTGAACTATAAGGATCTCTCAGGTTAACTATTTTTCTCGTTTCTTGCCCCTCTGAAGCCGCCCACAGCAATGTAGGACAGAAAGTTAACATGATACAAAAAACGAGTTTTTTATACATAAATGACCTGAGTTTAAGTTATGTGAAAAATAAAAGTATAGTGATACTAATTAATAATATGTATGCGTATAACTATACTAAATCATTACGATTTATCAACTCAACTTCATTAATGCCTCTTTGCTAAATGACTTTAATTCATCTTTGTTATTATTTCTAATTTTACAAACCCATTGCGGATCAACTAATAAGGCGCGGCCTATAGCAACTAAGTCAAACTCATCATTATTAAAACGTTCAAGTAAGTTATCAATACCAGCAGAATTTGAGCTACTATTCATGCCTTCGCTATTTTCTTTCTTATCGCTACCAACAAAATCACTATCTAAACCAACACTACCGACAGTGATAACAGGCTTATTGGTGATTTTTTTAGTCCAACCAGCAAGGTTTAAGTTTGAGCCTTCAAATTCAGGTAGCCAAAAACGTCGTGTACTAGCATGGAATACATCAACTCCAGCATTACTTAACAAAGTTAAAAATTCCGTTAACTCTTCAGGTGTTTGGGCAAGTTTTGCTGAGTAATCTTGTAACTTCCATTGTGAAAAACGAAAAACTATCGCAAAATCATCACCGACAGCGGTGCGTATAGCTTCAATGATCTCTACAGCAAAACGACATCGATTAGCTAAACTACCACCGTATTCATCTGTGCGCTCATTAGTACCTTGCCAAAAAAACTGATCAATCAAATAACCGTGGGCACCATGTATCTCAATACCATCGAAGCCAACATTTTTTGCATTTAAAGCGGCTTGTGCAAAGGAAGCAACAACTTCATTAATATCTTTTTGACTCATAACAACACCATTTTTAGAGTCTGGTTTGTATAAACCTGAAGGGCTATAAGCTGGCACACTTTTATCAGGTTCCATGCCTTTTTTTCTAATGGAGCCTACATGCCAAAGCTGGGGAATTATTTGTCCTCCTACAGCATGTACTTCTTCAACAACGTTTTTCCAGCCTGCCAATGCTTGCTCACCATATATTGCAGGTACTCGTTCATAACCATTGGCCGCTTTATGAGAAATATAAGTACCTTCAGTAATTATTAAGCCGACATCGCCTTCTGCTCTACGACGATAATACCCTGCTACATCTGCAGTTGGCACACCGTCAGGAGAAAAGGCTCTCGTCATTGGTGCCATTACAGTTCGGTTAGTTAAATTTAATGATTTCACTACAAATGATGAAAATAATTTTTCGGTACTTTGAGTTTGAGTATGGTTTGACATGTTTTTCCTAATATTTATTTTTAACTATTATCTATTATTTAGTTATTTTTCTTTAAACCGTATAATTAAATTAAATGATACAACAGCAAGAAGAATGGTTAGCCTAAAAGATAGCCACCATCAACATTAATACAAGTACCTGTAGTGTAACTTGCGGCATCTGATACTAAATAGAGAACAGTACCTGCCATTTCGTCTGGCATAGCTACTCTATTCATTGGTACATGAGTTAATACTTGTTTTAAAATGACAGGGTTATTAACTAAAGTAGAGGCAAATTTAGTGTCTGTAAACCCTGGCAATAAAGCATTAACACGTATATTTAATGTTGCACATTCTTTAGCAAAGGCATGAGTCATTGAAATAACCGCCGCTTTAGTGATTGAATAAACGCCTTGCATATCACCAGGAATTACACCATTTACTGAAGCAACATTGACAATTGAACCACCACCATTTTTCTTCATTAAATTAGCTCCATTGCTCGACATAAAAAAATAACCGCGAATATTTACATCAACGGTTTTTTCAAAGGCATCTTGCGGTGTATCTAATATATGCCCGAAATACGGATTGGCAGCCGCATTATTCACTAAAATATCAAGCTTGCTATGCTGTGTTTCAATCGCGCTAAATAAAGATTCAATTTGTGATATGTCGCCAATATGACACGCTACTGCTTGTGCGCTGCCGCCAGCATTAATAATGTCATCAACCACTTGCTGACAACCTTCAACTTTTCGGCTAGAAACAATAACATGAGCGCCACTTTGCGCTAATAGTTTAGCAATACTTTCGCCAATACCTCGGCTAGCCCCTGTCACTAAAGCAATTTTACCCGTTAAATCAAACAAGTTTTCTGTATTCATTTTGTATCCTCCATACATTTTATTTTTCATGTCTACGTAGGTAGCTCAGGATTTACTATTAAATAACCATTAATAAAACACACGCCTTGATCATGAATCACTCAGACATTCTGAAACTCGCATCTTGAAGTGGTTTGGGTATAAAAGTAACTATATTAAAATTCCATTTGAAATTAAACAAATGAATAGCCAGCATGACAAACTATGTATTAAAGTAATGCACTAATAAACATATTACACTTACAACGAACGGTTTTTCCCCAATCAACTTGTCAGGAATATGATGAAAATCAACTAACATTTCATTACCTGCTACTTCAACAATAACAACGCCGTGCTCTACCATACAAGAAAAAAAATCATCATTTATACCATCTGGATATGTTGCACGATAGCTCCAAGTATCACCTAAAAAATTCACAATTTAGGACAAAGCATTCATTTAAAATACATTTGGGCGATAAATGTTGATCTAAAATAATAGTTTCATATAAAGTTTGGTAAAAATAATAACTGTCTACTATATTTTAACCACCTACTATTCTTAAGGATAAGAGATCATGAAAGTATTACTCTCACCTGCGGTTAAACTCTCAAACCTATTATCATTTAAAGCAAAGTTTATTCTGGTTTCATTATTATGTGCTGCTCCATTATGTTTCTTTTTTTCAGCGCTAAGCCAACAGCAGTGGCAAATAGTTGAAAATGCTACCTACGAACACAATGCTTCGCGCTTCATTGTACCCTTAAGGAATTTAACTGAACATGTAGCGCAAACTCGTGGCATGACTAATGTTTACTTAAATGGTGATCAAAGTATTAAAAGTAAAATATTACTAAAACGCCAACAAGTAACAGAAGACTTTAAACCTCTCCTCAGTATTGATAAAGAATTACGAACAACTTTAGCGACTAATGATATGCCAGCTAACTTATCTAATCGTTGGCAGCAAATCAGCAAAGATGCTTTTAGTGGTCAAGCCAAACAAGTGTTTTCACAATACACCTTGCTGATTGCAGATATTTTAAACTTTATGGATACCGTAGGTCGTCAAGGTAGAATGTTGCAAGATAACGATGCTGCTAATAGCTATCTCATAAATAGTTTATTACATACTATTCCAAACCAAGTAGAAGCATTAGGTAAGTTAAGAGGTAAAGGGGCTGGAGTGTTGTCAGCTAATGCTTTAACGCTTGAAAATAAACTGCAAGTAGCTGCATTGGCTGATAGCAAAAATGCCATGGTGCTTAGTAAAGATATTGAATATTTATTTAATGAAGTACCTGATTTGTCCTCTGTGCTTTCAGATGACTATCAAAAAGCCAAACAGAAACTAGATGGATTTTTAGCGCTGGCAAATACCGCAATTATTCAAGCCGGGTCAGCTAATATGAACGCAAAGGACTTTTTTGCCCAAGGTAGCCAAACGATCAGCTCGCTGTTAACTTTATTCGACAAAATGCAACAAACACTTGATAAGAGGATGAATAGTCAAATAGTAACAGCCAAAACAAATATAACTTTTTATATCACCTTAATTGTTATTGTCGTTGTGCTACTAGTTTACGCTTATGCTGGCATTTATACGGCAATAAAAATAAACCTAAACACCATGATGGAATCTGCTGATCGAATTTGTGAAGGTGATTTAAATACTAGATTAGAATTAGACACAAAAGACGAGCTACAGCTAATTGCGACTGGTATTAATGAAATTGTTGAAGGGTTGTCTCGTTCAATTATAGCTATTCGTAGTTCAAGTAATGAAATAGCAACCGCGGCAGATCAAGTGGCTAGTGGTAGTAATCAAGCAGCGCAAGGAATGACAACACAATCGAATGAATTAGCACAAACATCAACAGCAATAACTCAAATGAGTGCTTCTATTAATGAAGTTGCTCAAAACACCGAACAAGCTTCTATTGCTGCCGATCAAGCTAACAATGAAGCTGAAAATGGCGCAAAAGTTATTCAAGAAACTATCACCGCAATTAACACCTTGGCGGAAAATATAGATCAAGCGGCTACAGGTACTGAAACATTAAAAGAGAATAGTAACTCCATTACTAACATATTAGATGTTATACGTGGCATTGCTGATCAAACGAATTTATTGGCCTTAAATGCCGCGATTGAGGCGGCACGAGCAGGAGAGCATGGACGAGGTTTTGCAGTTGTTGCTGACGAAGTTGGGACATTAGCCAGCAGAACACAAAATGCCACTGTTGAAATTCAACAAATGATAGAGTTAATTCAATCAGGTATTGGTGATGTTGCCAATGCTATGACCTCAAGCCAAAATCATGCTGCAAACGCCGTTGAGCAGTCTCAACAATCAGGAGAAGTGCTCTCTTTAATTACAGAAGCAGTAAATGAAATCACCAATATGAGCAGTCAAATTTCAGCTTCTGTTGAAGAACAGTCAGTGGTTGCAGAACAAGTTTCTAAAAGTATCATTAACATTAGCGATGTGGCTAATGAAGCTTCTCAAGGAGCGCAAGGACTATCAGAAACAGGCTCTAAACTTTCGGCAATGTCTCAAGAAATGCATTTGATTATTGAACGTTATCAAATAGATGAAGATAAATTTAACCAACACGAAAAATCCCTGCAGCTCATTTCTTGGCAGACAGAGCATAATATAGGTATAGAGGAAGCGGATCGTCAACATAAAAAAATGCTTGATATGATGAATGATGTGCATATTTTAAGTGCACAAAATCATAGTAATCAATCTATTAGTCAAGCACTTGATGTTTTAATTTCTTATACCGAAGTTCATTTTAATTGGGAAGAAACGTTTTTTGATAGGTATCAATACCCTAAATCCCAAGAACATAAAAAACACCACGCATCATTAATTGAAGAACTGCGCGATCATCAGAAAAACATATCCGTTGGCGATCAAAAAGCCATTAACGATGAATTATCTCAACTTAATGATTGGCTGCTTGGGCATATAAAACATGGTGATCGAGATTATGCTAACTACGTAGCTAGTCACGCAGATTATCAATAATTCAACGTCAACTAGCAGTAATGTTGTATCTATATTAGCAAAAAAGTCATTACGTCAGGCTTAAATAAACATGTCTATGCAATTTTCTCTGACGATATACTATAATCATCTGAGTAATACCAATTACATTAATTAGGGGATCTATTTTATACGCAGGAAAAATTGCCAAATACAAGGCATTTATTTCATTAACTAGTTGTTCAGGACAATATGCTCCTGCACTGTCTAATAAGCTGCATCCATGCAGCGTTAATTATTAAATAAATAACGCGGTAGTTGGTGATTTTAACAAGTATAAATGATCACATATTTAGTGTAATTAATGGTATAACATAAATCACTATGAATTATGCCCTAATATTGATTCTGAGCAGTTAAGGCTAAAATATTTTCTTGGGCATCAACAAGCTGTTGATTAACCACTTTATGATGTTTAACTGCTTGCTCTAACGCAATGTGACATATTGCACTGTGCTGCTCAGCAATCATTATATTCGTCTCTCCATTAATAATTGCTTGTATAGCAGCAACACCCATTTTGGTTGCTAATAACCTATCTTTGGGTACTGGCGAGCCGCCACGTTGAATATGCCCTAACACACAGGCAGTGCAATCAATGCTAGCCTCTTGTTTTAACTCTTTAGCAAGCTCTATAGCACCACCCGGCCATAAATTTTCAGCAATCACGATGATATAACTACTATGGCGATTTTCTTGTGCTGATTTTATTTCATTTGCAAGTTGTTGTAATTTGGTTTGTTTATCTTCAACTGAAAAGTTTTCAAAAGAGAGTACTTGCTCTGCACCACAGGCTATTCCTACATTAAAAGTTATGTGACCGCTATGACGCCCCATTAATTCAACAATAAAAATACGCTCAAAAGCATCAGCGGTATCACGAATTTTATCGATAGCCTCTATAGCCGTATTCACTGCTGTGGCAAAACCTATAGTGAAGTCAGTGCTATCAAGATCATTATCAATAGTGCCCGGAATACCAATTAATTGTCCTTGCCAATGTACTTTTAACGCCAATAAACCATGAAAAGAGCCGTCGCCACCAATCACAATAAGTGCATCAATATTTTCTGAAGTTAATGTTTTAGCCGCTTGTTTGAGACCTTCTTCTGTTTCCATTTGAAGACAACGAGCACTTTTTAAAATAGTGCCGCCGCGATGAATGATATTGTTCACATCACCGAGGGTTAAAAGCTGTGCTTGGTTAATATTATCAGCGCAAACCAAACTATTGTAGCCATGGTAAAATCCTATAATATCAATGTGATAATGATGTGCTGCTAAAACAACAGCACGAATAGCAGCATTCATGCCGGGTGCATCACCACCACTGGTTAAAATTGCAATGCGTTTGATAGTTGTCATGTTGATATGCCATTTTCTCAAGATAAACTCATTAAGAAAACTATATCATACGGTTAGCCTTTATCATTGTGCAAAAATAAGGTTTATGTATAACTTACCGAGACAGGAATGGTGAGCACTTTGCGCCCTTGGTGTTTCAACCAAAAATAAACACCCGCAAAACACAGTAATACAGCAGCAATAGAAATACTTGCCATTAACGGTGCCACAAAAAAGTTACCCACTTGAAAGCACAACGTTGCCATTAAATAGGCCAGTAAAAAACTCCAAATAGCGGCGAAACCAGCCCAACGAGTTCCTACTTCATTTTTTATCGCCCCCATAGCAGCAACACATGGCGTATATAAAAGAATAAAGAGTAAATAACTAAATGCACCTAACTGGCCAACAAAAGCTGCCTGCATTACTTGATAGGTGCTTAATTCAACCTCTTGCTCTATAGCAACTGATGCTAAATCACTTAAATCGCCAACATCTATTCCTAAAGGATCATCAGGTGTAATACCTAATAAGTTTTCTTTAACACTGGCTGTAGCCTCATGCCAGCTTACAATGATTGACGGTTCGTCTGCGTCTGCATTATTAGTTGGTGAATATAAACTATTAAAAGTTGCCACTAAGACTTCTTTAGCAAAAATACCTGTAATAATACCTACGCCTGCTTGCCAGTTTTCTTCTTTAATCCCCATAGGCGCTAGTATTGGCATAACCACTTTTGCACTTTGACTTAAAATAGATTTTTCACTATCTTGATGACCAAAGCTACCATCAGTACCAATAGAATTTAAAAAATTAAGCAAACACACCACAATAACAATCGTTTTACCTGCACCAGTAACAAAGCCATAAGTTCGTTGCCATACTCGTTTACTGATTGCGCTAAACCGAGGTACTTCATAAGGCGGTAATTCCATAATATTGAGTGAAGTTGTACCACAAAGCACTGTTTTCTTAAGAAGAAACCCTGTAAAAATAGCCGCAGCAATACCAATTAAATATAAGAGAAAAACTAAGTTTTGACCACTTTCAGGAAAAAATGCAGCGGCAAATAAAGCATAAACAGGTAAACGAGCACCGCATGACATAAAAGGTGACATCATAATAGTTGTTATGCGCTCTCTCTCACTATCAAGTACTCGTGCTGACATTACAGCAGGCACTGTACAGCCAAAACCGACAATAAGTGGCACAAAAGCTTTACCCGGTAAACCAATTTTTTGCATTAAGCTATCAACAACAAAAGCCGCACGGGCTAAATAGCCTGAATTCTCTAATAAGGATAAACCGATAAATAAGCAAGCGATAACAGGAATGAAAGTAGCAACAGTTTGTATGCCACTACCAACACCCTCAACAATAGTAAGGATCCACTGTGGCAGATTTAGAGGCTCAAGAATATGAAGCGGGTAAGAGACAAAAATGGTGCCGCTAAGAATGTCAAAAAAGTCTATAAAAGCACTGCCTACATTAATAGCAAACATAAAGAGTAAATACATCATCCCTAAAAATACCGGAACACCCGTAATAGGATGAAGCACAATATTATCTAGTGTGTCTGAAATACGAGCTCCGCCACCAGTAACGCTAACACGAGCAAGAATATCGCCAACATAATCTTGTCTGGCTTGAATAGCTGCAGAGTTTTCTGCTAATGCTTTATTTTCTTGCGTTGTTTGTTTTTGCTCTGCTTGAGTTAGCTTTGATGCTTGCGAAGATGACAAATGTACTAAACTTTGCTCAATAACGCCAAGTGCACTTTTATCTTGAGCACTAATAGCAACAACAGCACAGCCGAGTTCTTCACTTAACTTATCAATATCAACCAACAGATGCTTTTGTCTATCAGACTTATTTAGCACTACTATCATAGGGATGCCTAATTCAAGCAGTTGAGTAGTAAGATAAAGTTGACGACTAATTTGATTAATATCAATAACATTAATCAAATAATCAATATTATTTTGTTGAATAAATTGCTGCGAAATAGTTAAGTCTTGTCCTTGTTCACCACGTTGAGTTAATGAGCTTAAACCGGGTAAGTCTGAGAGAAACACATCAACATTATTTAGCTGAAGTGATGATTTTTTTGCTGCAACGGTAATGCCCGAAAAGTTACCAACATTTTGTTTAGAGGTCGCTTTATTACGAGAGGATAATAAATTAAATAATGTACTTTTGCCTGAATTAGCAAAACCAACAAGTGCAAAGTGTTGGCCTTTTTTAGGTGTGTCGGTAGGTAAGTCAGCTTCTTTCTCAGAAGGTGAATGGCATGATGACGAATTTGAACAACAACTCATGAAGAAAACTCATAAAAGGTTTACTGAATACTACTTTGTCAAAATAACTTAAGCACCAACAACTTGAATTTGCTCAGCAATAGAACGTTGAATACTTATTTTAGTATTGTGAAGTCGATAAGCTAGCGGGCCATTAAATGGTGCTTTGTGGGCTAAAGCGACTTCGGTGCGCAATGCAAAACCTTGCTCTAATAATTGAGCCGACAGGGTTTCATCTAGCGGCAAAGCGCTAATTTTAACAACCTGATTTTTTGCTACATCACCTAAAGTCATTTTATTTACCTTTTTGCTACGACTATCACTGCATCATTATTAACAATAAAAGTGGTTAGTAAAATACCTACGGAACATCCTCAACACCTCAGTTTTTAATCTTTTCAGTGAAATTTTAATCTTTTCATTGAAAGAAAGCTAAAAGTTAATGAGAATTACTATTATTTGCATTCTACACTGAGATAAGAGAAGACACAATAAAAACAATTATTGTTCACATCTTAGTTGATATTGATCAATGAAAAGGTATCAAGGAAGTTTTTCACTCCCCTGACACGCTGCTTAGGGTATATACCAATTATAATTCTGGCAGTTTTACTTATTCGATTACTGTAGAGCCTTCATCTATAATCGACTCATTCAGCTCTATTACAACTTGATCTACTCGCTGCAAACCACGAGGGAGTTTATTGCCTCGACGCCCTCTTTCGCCGCGATAATGATCTATATCTGTTGCTTTCAAGGTCAGTTTACGGCGCCCTGCATGCAGAGTTACCGAAGCACCATCAGGCACAATGGCAAGTAAAGTAA
>Ga0209826_1001036_pt1 | contig 19746 bp, 16 predicted proteins | sample GOMGulsemesocosm_5_FD_184637 | JGI IMG/M metagenome (GOLD analysis project Ga0209826, IMG submission 184637) | Methane-oxidizing microbial communities from mesocosms in the Gulf of Mexico - GOM15C Gulf of Mexico (SPAdes) (version 2) | ecosystem: Environmental > Aquatic > Marine > Cold seeps... | reverse complement strand
GACGTGGCTGCCACGGTTGATCAAATCCAGCGCATTCAAAATGCGGGGGCTGACATCGTTCGGGTATCTGTGCCGTCAATGGACGCGGCCGAAGCCTTTGGCGAGATTCGCAAGCAAGTATCAGTACCCTTGGTAGCGGATATTCACTTTGACTACCGCATTGCTTTACGCGTGGCTGACTTGGGTGTGGATTGTTTGCGTATTAATCCCGGTAATATTGGTCGTGAAAAGCGCATTCGCGCAGTGGTTGATAAGGCCCGTGACCTGAATATTCCGATTCGCATTGGTGTCAATGCGGGCTCTTTAGAAAAAGACATTCAGAAGAAATACGGAGAGCCGACACCGGCGGCGTTGGTGGAGTCCGCCCTGCGTCATGTCGATATACTCGACAGCCTAAACTTCCACGACTTTAAAGTGAGTGTTAAAGCCTCAGGTATCTTTATGGCGGTTGAGGCTTATCGTCAGCTGGCGATCCAGATTGAGCAACCACTGCACCTAGGTATCACCGAGGCCGGTGGTTTGCGTGCGGGAACCGTGAAATCGGCAGTGGGTTTGGGCGCTTTGTTGATGGACGGTATTGGCGACACGCTGCGTATCTCTCTGGCCGCGGATCCTGTTGAGGAAGTGAAGGTCGGCTGGGATCTACTGAAGAGCTTAAAGCTGCGCAGTAAAGGCATTAACTTTATCGCCTGTCCAAGTTGTTCACGCCAAAACTTCGACGTGGTGCAAACCATGAATGAACTGGAAACACGCCTTGAAGACATCACCACACCATTGGATGTGGCGGTGATCGGTTGTGTGGTGAACGGTCCAGGTGAAGCCAAAGAAGTTGATCTTGGTTTGGCCGGCGGTACGCCAAATAACCTGGTGTACGTCGACGGTGAAGCCCACAGCAAGCTAAAGAAAGAGACATTGGTCGACGACCTCGAGAAGATGATTCGGGACAAGGCGGAGAAGAAAGCCGTTGAGTTGGCTGAGCAAGAGAAAAACCTGATCGCCAAAGGCTAAACCTTGGTGATACTTGATGCGCGGCATCAGGTATTCGATTAAAGATCCAGTGAAAAGCTTAAGGAATAACATTGAGCAAAGCGAAGAAATTGCAATCCATCCGTGGCATGAACGATCTGTTGCCGAGTGAGTCGCCTGCATGGCAGTACTTGGAGTCGACCGTAGCCGATGTGTTGCAGTCATATGGTTACCAGGAAATCCGTTTCCCCATCGTTGAAAATACTGAGCTGTTTAAGCGCTCCATTGGTGAAGTAACCGACATCGTTGAAAAGGAAATGTATACCTTCGACGATCGCAACGGCGAAAGTATCACCCTGCGCCCAGAGGGAACCGCCAGTTGTGTGCGCGCCTGTGAACAGCATGGTTTGCTGTACAACCAGACCCAGCGACTGTGGTATCAGGGACCTATGTTCCGCTACGAAAGACCACAAAAGGGCCGCTTGCGCCAGTTTCACCAGTTTGGCATTGAAACCTATGGTATGAACGGTCCGGACATAGACGTTGAAATGCTGTTGATTACCGCGCGTCTGTGGCGCGAGTTGGGCATCAGTGACGCCGTTACCTTACAGCTCAATACCCTTGGCACCAGTGAGGAGCGCACTGTTTATCGTACAGCGTTAGTGGCTTATTTGACCGAGCGTAAAGATCAGCTGGATGAGGACAGTCAGCGTCGTCTCGGTAGCAACCCGCTGCGTATTCTTGACAGTAAAGATCAAAATACCCAGGCACTGCTAAACGATGCCCCGACCCTACACGACTATTTAGGTGAAGAGACTCGCGCGCATTTTGACGGGGTTAAAGCGCTATTGGATGCGGCTGGTATCAGCTATGAAATCAATCCGCGCTTAGTGCGCGGCCTCGATTATTACTGCAAAACCGTGTTCGAGTGGGTGACCACTAGACTGGGCGCGCAGGGTACCGTGTGCGCTGGTGGCCGCTACGATGGGCTAGTGGAGCAGTTGGGCGGTAAACCGACCCCAGCCGTTGGTTTTGCTATGGGAATTGAGCGCTTAGTTTTGCTGCTTCAGGAACTTGAGGTGATCCCCGCAGGTCTCAATCAATCGGTGGATCTGTACGTGGTAGGCATGGGCGCGGTTGAAGTGCCAGCGTTACAGCTGGCCGAAAGAATTCGCACCGAGTTGCCACACCTTAGGGTGATGAGCCACTGCGGTGGTGGGAAATTTAAAAAGCAGATGAAAAAAGCCGACGACAGTGGAGCGGACATAGCGATCATCATTGGTGAAGATGAGGCGGCGGCTGGGCAGGCGACATTGAAATACCTGCGGGAAGATCGAGAGCAGCAAACAATGACGGTTGAAGAAGTCTTGCTGGCGTTGCAGAATTAACCCATTAATATAGACGAACTTTATTGGCGGCCTATTGGGTGGCCAAAGAATGACTCGAGATGTTTTCGCGTCGAATGACCTTAGATAAACAAGAATAAAAACTCGCTAGGAGTGTGGTGTGGCTGAGCATTTAACAGAAGAAGAGCAAATTGAGTCCATGAAACGTTGGTGGGACGACAATGGTAAGTCCACCTTGGTGGGCATTGCTCTTGCCGTCACGGGCTATTTTGGCTGGGGAGCCTATCAGGATAGTCAGCAGGTGGCTGCGGAGGCCGCGGCGAGCAGTTATGAAGCGCTGATGCAATCGCTCAACAGTGCCCCCGAGGGGCGAGCGCTGAGCGCTGAGCAGCAAGCGACAGCCCAACACCTCGCTAAAGGCCTCAAAGCTGAGCACAGTAGCAGTCTCTATGCGGCGCAAGCGGCCTTGTTTATGGCGCAACAGGCGGTAAAAGCTGACGATCTCGAACGCGCCGCTGCTGAGTTGCAGTGGGTTCTTGATAGCGGTGTAGAGCAGCCTTTGGCGTTGTTGACACGCTTGCGATTGGCTCGTGTACAGCTGGCGCAACTGGCCTTTGGCGCGGCGCTCGCGACAGCGAGCGATGTTGATAGTGGTGTGTTTAAGTCTGCTTTTGCTGAAGTCCGCGGCGATGCACTGTTGGCCAGAGCTGGCGCACAGAGTGATGCCAGTGCTGGCACCGTTGATGTGCTTGCGGCACGTGCGGCCTATCAGGTGGCTTTGGATCACCTGCAGCAGGAAGACGCTTCGCGTGGTGCATTATTGCAGATGAAAATAGATAACTTACAGCCTGCACCAGTTATTGCTGCTACACCTGTTGGAGCAGTGGATTCTCCTGTGGTTGTAACTGGCACAGCGGTGACTGAGGGAGAGGGATAATGAAGCATCTTTTATTGGTTGCAATGAGTGTGGCGCTGGTGGCTTGCTCATCAAATGATGATATTGAGCTGATGCCCGCTGAGCTGGTGGACTTTGATAGCCGCATTGAACTCGATGTCCTCTGGTCTGACAATGTTGGCGCCGGCGCAGACGGGCGTTACATGCTGTTGAATCCAGCCGTATTTGGTGAGCGTCTATACGCCACGGACAGTGAGGGTCAAGTAACGGCCTATAATCGTCAGGATGGTGACGACCTATGGGAGACCGAGTTGGACTTACCTGTTTCCGGTGGGGTGGGTGCTAGTGCGGAACAGGTATTGGTCGGCACTTATACCGGTAAGGTGGTGGCCTTGGCCACTGCCGACGGCAGTGAACTATGGCGTGCCCAACTGAGCAGTGAAGTGCTTTCTGCCCCTCAAACCAATGGTCAGGTGGTGGTGGTACAAGCCAATGATGGCAATTTGTTTGGCCTTAACGCTACAGACGGCAAACAGCTGTGGTTATACGATAACGCTATCCCTGCTTTGACTTTACGTGGCACTGCGCAGCCATTGCTGGTCGACTCGGTGGTTTATGCGGGTTTTGCTTCGGGTAAAATATTAGCGCTTAATGCAGCTGATGGCACGCTGATGTGGGAGCAGCGTGTGGGCGTTGCCAAGGGGCGTTCAGAGTTGGAGCGCGTGGTGGATGTTGATGGCGCACCTATACTGGTCGATGACATCCTCTACTCGGCGAGCTACCAGGGCCGCCTCGTTGCGGTTAACCGCAGTACTGGTCGCGGTATCTGGTCGATTGATGAATCGACACACACAGATCTTGCCGCGGGTAATGGTCACATCTACCTAGTCAACGCCGATGGTTATGTTCGTGCCTATGATGTTATCAGCGGTGAGCTGGTGTGGGAAAATGACCAGTTGCTGCGTCGTCGATTGGGCGCACCACAAACCTTCGGCAACTACCTTGCTGTCGGTGATTTTGAAGGCTACTTGCACATCTTCGACCAGAGCAGCGGTGAGTTCGTTGCGCGTCGCAAGGTCGACAGCGAAGGTTTACGTGCACCCATGCAAAGCGTAGACGGCGTGCTCTATGTACAGGGCAATGGCGCTGAATTGGAAGCCATTGTGGTCGAGTAGTCTGCTGACGCTAAATCGTGGCTTCTATAGGCCTTAGCTATTAGAGGTTAACGGCAAAAGTCGCGTATAATGCATATAGTCATTAAACAGGGTCAGAGTAGTCACTACTCTGACCCTGTTTGGTTTTATGAAAACCCTATTCTGGTTAGATTGAAACTGTATTTAGGTTAGGTTGAATTTTTAGTATTTGTCGCGCGGGTGGGTTATCCACAGGCGTGTATTTTCTTGTTGGATAAAGTTAGACGCTCATGATCCCTGTAATTGCCTTAGTTGGTCGCCCAAATGTGGGTAAATCGACACTGTTTAATCGCCTCACCAAAACCCGTGATGCCCTCGTGGCGGACTATGCGGGCCTTACTCGCGACCGTAAGTACGGCGAAGCACGGGTCTTGGATCGCGATCTTATCCTGATTGACACGGGTGGTATCACCGGTGACGAAGAGGGCATTGATACCGCGATGGCCGAGCAGTCGCTGCTGGCGATTGAAGAAGCCGATGCGGTGTTATTTATCGTCGATTGTCGCGCTGGTCTATTACCCGCCGATATGGAAATCGCCAACCACCTGCGCATTAACGGCAAAAAAGTGTATGTGGTTGCCAACAAGATTGACGGCAAGAACCACGATACATCGGTCGCACCCTTCTATGAAATGGGGCTGGGAGAGTTGTACCCCACCACAGCGACGCACGGACGTGGCGTGATGTCACTGATGGAAGACGTGATCGAGAACTTCCCTGAAGACGATGAAAGTCGCAATACCAACGTCGCCACCGGTATCAAAATGGCCATCGTAGGCCGACCGAACGTCGGTAAGTCGACACTGGTCAACCGCATGCTCGGTGAGGACCGTGTTGTCGTGTATGACCAGCCCGGAACGACTCGTGACAGCATCTATATCAACTACGAGCGCGCTGATCAGCAATACACGATCATCGACACGGCGGGTATACGTCGTCGCAAGAATGTTAGGGAGACGGTAGAGAAGTTTTCTATTGTGAAAACCCTCAAGGCCATCGACGACGCCCACGTGGTGATTCTTGTCATGGACGCCACTGAGAATGTGGTGGAGCAGGACCTGCACTTGATGGGGCAGGTCATCGAAAGTGGCCGTGCATTGGTCGTTGCACTCAACAAGTGGGACGGCTTAGATGCCGACCACAAGGAGCGTGTTAAAAGCGAGCTAGAGCGCCGTCTAAAATTTATCGACTTTGCCAATATTCACTTCATCTCTGCTCTGCATGGCACCGGTGTTGGTCACCTGTATGAGTCGGTGGGTGAAGCGTATCGCTCGGCGACCGATAAGCTGACCACCAATCACCTGACACGTATTCTTGAAGATGCCACCTCGGTGCATCAGCCGCCGATGCACAATATGCATCGTATCAAGCTGCGCTACGCCCACTCGGGTGGTCACAACCCGCCGGTCATCGTTATTCACGGTAATCAAGTGGATAAGCTACCTGGCCACTATGTTACCTATTTGGAAAAGGCGTTCCGCCGCGCGCTCGATCTACATGGTACGCCGATCAAACTGACGTTTAAGGGAACAGAGAATCCCTACCAAAAGAAAGGCGGACAGCTCAGTGATCGTGAACGCTCTAAGAAAAAGAATCTTAGTCAATTGGTGAGCAAACGCTCGAAGAAAAACCAGGGTAAGCGGGTGGATACAAAGAAGGCTAAGCCGCCTAAGCATCGTTAATACCGAGCGTGGGTTACGCTTACGTTGTTAATATGAGGTTGTTAAGGTGAATAAAAAAGCCGCGCTTACTGCTAAGTAAGCGCGGCTTTTTCGTTCTTGCTTGTACCGCCGCAGGTTAGCTCAGCTTGTCGAGTGCTTCGCTCAAAGTGGCCACTGAACGCTCAACATTGTGCAGTTTATCCAAGCCGAACAGACCAATGCGGAAGGTTTGGAAGTCTGCGGGTTCATCACACATAAGAGGAACACCGGCGGCAATCTGCAAGCCCTGAGCTAAAAACTTCTTACCAGTTTGAATGTCAGCGTCGCGGGTGTAGCTGACAACCACGCCGGGTGCTTTGAAGCCTTCGGCGGCCACACTGTTGATACCGCGTGCTTCCAACATGGCTCGGGTTTTTTGCCCCAGCTCAATCTGTTCCTGCTTCACCTTATCGAAACCGTAGGTTTGGGTTTCCAGCATGGTGTCGCGGAATTTAAGCAGGGCATCGGTTGGCATGGTGGCGTGGTAGGCATGCCCGCCATTTTCATAGGCCTGCATAATCTGCAGCCATTTCCCTAGGTCACAGGCAAAGCTGCTGCTCTGGGTCTCTGTGGTACGGGCCAGTGCACGCTCGTTCATCATAACCAAACCGCTACAGGGTGAGGCGCTCCAGCCTTTTTGCGGCGCGCTGATCAGTACATCCACGTTGTTGGCCTGCATATCCACCCAAAGGGTACCGGAGGCGATACAGTCGAGAACAAACAATCCACCAACAGAGTGTACCGCTTCGCCCACAGCCTGAATGTAGTCGTCGGGCAGTACAATACCCGATGCGGTTTCCACGTGAGGGGCAAATACGACGTCGGGTTTCTCAGCCTTAATGCGCGCAACCACCTCCTCAATAGCCGCAGGGGCAAAGGCTGCTTGGGATTCGGCAGACTCTAATTGCGCCTTGAGCACTGTGTGCTCCGGTGTAATACGGCCGGCCTCAATGATCTGGCTCCAGCGAAAGCTAAAGAAGCCGTTGCGAATTACCAGGCACTTGGCGTCGTTGGCAAACTGCCTTGCAACGGCTTCCATGGCGTAGGTGCCGCCGCCTGGCACCACCACCACGGCATCGGCGTTGTAGACGCCTTTTAGCGTGGTGGAGATGTCGCGCATCACCTGCTGAAACGTCTGTGACATATGGTTGAGCGAACGGTCGGTAAAGACCACCGAGTATTCTAATAAACCGTCAGGATCAACATTGGGGAGTAAACCAGGCATAGCGCATATCCAGCTGAATGGGTGCGTTTTTGAGCGCAGCCCGTAGAGTTGATGAAAGGGGTGATTCTATAGGAGGTGCTAGCCGTAGAGGAAGCCCAAAACGCGACTGCTTGGTTAAGTGCGGCCGCTTTGATTGCGCTAAGTCGAGTCTAAATCTTTAATACTTCACTCGGGTAAGCGTAGAGGGCTTGCGTGAGTCACGTCAGGGCTACATTATTGTCCTAATAGGAACCCTATTATTTAGGGTGTGAGTCAATGGGGGGAATAGCAAAAGAATGATTGGGCGTGGCGTTTTTTGTCTAATAACCCTGTGTGGTTTGTTGTTGGGGCCCCAATCGTATGCGGAGGATAAGCCGACGCTGCGTTGGTTGGTTTGGGATCAAGTGCCGAATTATATTCTCCAGGGGCCATTTCAGGGGCAGGGCGCGGCTGGGCTATTAACTAAGACATTACAGGATCAGCTGCCCCAGTATCACCATGTTAATGTGGTCAGTAATGCACAGCGCTATCGTCATCTTATTCGTGAGGAGAACGTGTGTGTCGCCTGGGCCTGGATAGTACCTGGCAGTAGAGATTATCGCTTGCACAGCCGTCCGATATCGCTGGCACCGCGCACGGGAATTCAAGTTTTAAAATCGAAGCGACCTCTCTTTGGCCCACCGGGTGTGAGCTTATCGCTGGAAAAATTACTAGGACAGCCGGAACTGCGCCTAGGTTACTTAGAAGGTATGTCTTACTCTAAGCGGGCGCAGAAGCTCTTGGAGCAGCATCGAGGTAGCCACAATGTTTATCCCGCATTCGGTAGTTCCGTGGAATATAAATTGCCGATGCTCGATAGGGGGCGAGTGGATTACTTTTTGGGTTTCTCAGCGCAGAGTATTTATGATGCGGAAGTACAAGGTATTGAGAGCAAGTATCAGTTTTATAGCCTTGTTGAGATGGATCTCTATACCAGTATGTACAGCCATTGCTCTAATACCCCCTTTGGTCGAGAGGCCATAAGCTCGATTAACCCGCTGTTAACCGATGAACTTCTACTAGAGCATTTAGCCAGGGTGGAACGTTGGTATGGTGAAGATAGTGATTATCGAGAGGTGTTTATGCAGCATGTGATTGCACGGACCCCACACCCATTGGTAAAAGACCCAGGCCAGTGACCCCTAATCAAAATGGCTATACCGCAATTACCTAAGCGAAAGACCGCTCTGTATTTATAGGAAGAGGTCTTTTGGCAAGCATGCGGGTGCTTGTAAGGGTGTATTTGCCCTCAGCGCGTCCCACAAGCGTTCGCTCTTCTACACTTACTTTAATTCGATCAACCGGCTGTTGACCGACCATTTACTGCTCACTCACCCAGAAAGAGTCGAGCACGGCTATGGCGGCGACAAGGGTTGCCGTGAAGTACTTATGCGTCATGTGATTGCTCAGATACCCCCCCTTGTTGGCCGATCTCGGTCAGTAATGTCTAAATACTTTTGATGCCTTACCCTCTGTCCATTGCGTAAACTGGCCACTCTGGTTGAAGTGCGAAATACGACTACACTTTGGGCAGGCTGGGTGCTTTCAAGGTGTGGGGCTGGAAGAGGGCTCAGAGTATAATAATTGGAGTGTCCCCTTGGTGCGGGCGTTTTGTAATTTAAATGGATTAAAAACTGCAGTGGCACACCTGTGTGTTGTGGTGCTGGGCTTGGCTGGTCATGTGGGTTCGATTCAGGCCGAGGACTTATTTGACCTGTCGCTGCGCGAGCTACTCGATATTAAAGTGGCCATTGGCAGTGATCGTCAGATAGGTGAACTGCAAGCCTTTGCGTCGATTGATAAGGTCAGCGAGCAGCAGTGGCGCCGTTTTGGTGCTAAGCAGCTACTGGACTCTGTGGCCTACTTACCTGGGGTTGATACGCCTACTTCGCTGGGCGGTACCACCATGCTCAGCATCCGAGGTTATAGTGGCAGCACTGCGTCCGCACGGGGCAAGGCGCTATTGATCGATGGTATCCCGCTCAACGGTTATGCCTTTTCCACATCTCTTTATTCCAAGAGCCTGTTGCCACTGGATCTGTTCTCGAGTGTTGAGCTGGCAAAGGGGCCTATCTCCAGTTTTTATGGTGCCGACGCCTTTCACGGAGCGCTCTTGATGAACCCCTGGCAGCCGGCCGTTTTCAGCTCTGAGGTGTCCTCCTCAGTGAGCACAACAACGGACATGGACTTTAACGCCCGTGCTTATTATTCGCTCAATGACACCGTGACAGCGACCAGTAATTTTGTGTATAGCAAGCAGACAGATGCGGACTTGCCAGCGAAGAACCTTGGACGTCAGCTGGATAATGATTTCGAGTCTCTGTCGCTCAGTCAGTCGTTTGATTGGCGAAGCCAACGTGTTGGCCTGCTTTATAGCGATGCAAAAACCGGTGATGAGTACGATATTCTGGAACCCAGTGGGCGCAGCAGTACTGAGACAAGCTCTAGTGTTCTGGCGTATTACAAAGGGCAGTTTGATATTAATACGGTGTTCAGTGTTAAGCCTGTGGCTTGGTATAACCAGTCAAAGATTGACTTCCGTTTTTTTGATGAGACGCGCGTCTCGGCTTGGGCTGACGAGCAGTACGGCGCCCGTGTTGATGTTGCTTATCAGTTCGGTCGGCACCAACTCACCGCTGGGCTGGAGTATGTGAGCTCTGAGGTGGCTGAGTCCTATGCCTACAGCGCCACGGCCGCTAAGCAAACCAATGCCTATGATGGCTTCAGTAAAGACGTCAGATCTGCGGTGTTGCGCTATCAGACCTCGTTTATTAATGAGCGCTTCTTACTTGATGTAGGCCTACGTTATGACAGTTTCTCTAATACCGAAACGCAGGAACTATCACCCAAGGTGGGTGTGATCTGGATGGTGACGCCGCAACATGTATTGAAACTGATTACTTCTCAAGGCTACCGAACTCCCGCTGCCGGTGAAATATCGGGTACTACGACTTTTTTAGGCAGCGATCAGCTAGAGGCTGAAACACTAAAAAGTTACGAGCTGATTTACATGTTTCAGGGTGAGTATTTCAATTTTCACAGCGCGCTGTTTGTTAATCATTGGAGGGAGGCCATAGTGACAGAAATGACCTCCGCAGCGGTGGCGGCGGATATGATTGGCGAGTTTGTTAACAATGGTAAAAACAGTTCTGAAGGTCTCGAGGCTAAATGGTCTTACTTGCATGAACCTTTAAGTTTATTGGGCTTTATTAATGCCAGCTATACGGTTTCACAGAATGATGTCAGTGGGCAGCGCTACGAATTATTTCCCGAGTGGAAGTTGGCGTACGGCTGGCGCTATGAAGGAGAGCGTTGGGATTTGGGTTTGAGTCAGCTGCATAAAGTTAATCGCCGAGCGAGCGCGACGGCGGGCGCACACCAATTACCGAATTTTTCTGAGGCCAGTGCCTATGTTGGCTATCGATATGATTCTGCTCTCATCGCCTTTACGGTGAACAATCTATTCGACAAGGAAAATATTGATCCCAGTATCTGGGGGGTAGCCGGAGGGATTTATCAGCAGGGCATCAGTGCTGCACTGGGTGTTCGTCTGTCGCTGTAAGCACGTTAAGGCAGTGGCCTTAATGTGCTTAGCGTTTTTTGCGTACCGTTACTTACCTTCGGCGCGGCCCATGAAGGTGCGTTCTTCTACACTTACTTTGATTCGATCACCGCTGGAGATGTGTTCTGGTACCTGAATGCTCAGGCCAGTAGAGAGCAGTGCTGGTTTGGTGCGCGCCGTGGCTGAGCCACCTTTGATGGACGGGTCAGTTTCAGTGATGACCAGCTCAACGTTCATTGGCAGGTCTAGGGCTACAGGCTGATCGTTGACGATGATGACCTGAACGCCCTCTGTATCTTCACTGATAAACAGCACCTCATTGGCAATGGATTCTTTATTGAGGTTGTAGGGTGTGTAGTCTTCTTTGTCCATAAATACGTACTCTTCGCCATCGACGTAGGAAAACATGACGGGGCGTCGAATAAGGTCGGCAAAATTCAGTATTTCTGAGTCTTTAAAGGTTTCATCTATTTTGCTGCCCGTCACTACATCGTACATGCGCATACGGTACAAACTGCCTCCGGCGCGCCCCTGTGGTACAGAGCGTTCGATGTCCCGGACAATGACGGTCTTGCCGTTGTACTCGATAGCGGCGTTCTTTTTAATTTCACTGGCCTTGGGCATGGTGTTTCCTGTTTGAATAGGGGATGAATGACGGGAATACTAGCACAGCCGCAGGGCCGACTCATGCGGCTTTGCTGTTTAGTCGATACCTGGTCAGATGCACCAACGTGACACTCCCTATAATCGTAGGCTGCCCAATGGCAGTAGGAGCTGATATGGCCACTGATGATTTTATAAGCAATCTTGCTGATTTTATTGAAGCCAACAGTAAGGAGGAGGCGGTCGCTGTACTGGCAAAAAGTTTGATTGCGATTGCTCGCACAGATAATGCCCTCAGCCTTGAGTATGAAGATACGCTGGGTCGGGTAGAGATTACCCTGGCTGAGCTGGGGCAGCGAGCACTGCATTAGATGGCGGAGTATGTGGACTTTCGCTGGGGCTTGTATAGGCGCCTTGTATTGGTTTTTTCCGCTTGTGAGTTAAGCCAAGGCTAAGCCTTTCGGTATACGATATTCGCTGCTGTATCTTCGCGCTTGGGATCCAGTGAGGATCTGACTCTCCGACTCCGCATAATCACCTGTGGTCGTAAATGCTAATTTATACGCCGTATATAGACACTGTTTATCTCCATACATTCTTATAACTTAGTTCCTTTAAAGAAATTAACTTCGACAAAGCAGTCCATGATGATTAAAAAATATCTGTTAACCGCCCTAGCGTTCATGCTCGTTGCTGCTCTTGGTGGCTACCTAGTTCTGAAGGCGCCAGAACCACCGCAGCGCCAAGCCTTTATCAACGCGACTGTGTTGACCATGGACAGCGATAACCGTGTGGTCGAAGCCGTGTTGCTCGAACGCGATCGGATTAGGGCGGTGGGCACTAACGAAGAAATACTGGCGCTGACCAACGAGCACAGCCAGATACACGACCTAGCCGGTAAAACGCTGTTACCGGGTTTTATTGATGCCCACGGCCATTTCCCCGGTTCTGGTTTGGAAGTTATCTCTGTGAATTTAGGCAGCCCACCGATAGGTAAAACGCAATCGATTACTCAACTATTGGAGCAGGTGCGCGCCTACGCAACTGAAAATGAAGGAGACGGCTGGGTGCTGGGCATGGGGTATGACGACACCCTGCTGGCGGAAAAGCGCCATCCGACCCGCGACGAATTGGATGCGTTGGTTCCGGACAAACCGGTGATGATTACCCATGCCTCCGGCCACTTGGCCGTGGTGAATTCCCTTGCGCTGCAACTAGCGGGTATTACTGAGGATAGCCGTAACCCAGAGGGCGGCGTCTATGGCCGCGATAGCGAGGGACGTTTAAACGGCTTAATGGAAGAAACCGCGGTATCGGAAATACAGGTGCACGCGGCTGATGTTGGCTTTTCGATGTTTCTTGATATGGTGCGCTTTGCGTCCAATGAATACGCCGCGAAAGGCGTGACGACGGCGCAGAATGGCGGCGCGCCTAAATTTTTGGGGCAGGCGCTGGCCGTGGCCAGTCGCTTGGGGCAGGTGCCTTTTCGCCTTGAGATTTGGCCTTTGTTTGACGAGTGGGGTGAGGAGCTACTCGATGACCCCGATTCGATCGACTGGTATGAAAATGAACGCTTAAATATTGGCGCCATTAAACTGATAGCCGACGGCAGTATTCAGGGTTATACCGGTTACCTTTCCCAGCCTTACCATCAGGCATTTCACGGCGATGAGAATTACCGTGGTTACCCACGCATCCCTCGTGAGAAATTGTTTGATTGGGTTGAGCGATTTCACCAAGCGGGTTTTCAGATGGCCATCCATGGCAATGGTGACGGCGCCATTGATGACATCATTGCCGCCTTTGCCGCCGCGCAGGAAAAGCACCCTATCGAAGACCCTCGGTTGATTTTGATTCACGCGCAAATGGCGCGCGATGAACAACTGGCGGCCATGAAGTCAGGGGGCATTACACCGAGCTTTTTCTCCGCGCACACCTATTATTGGGGCGATCGTCACCGGCGTTTATTCATGGGCCCTGAGCGGGCGGCAAACATGAGCCCAGCGGCGTCCGCAGCCGCGCTGGAGCTGCCATTTACTATCCACCAAGACACACCTATCGTGCCGATGGATCCTCTGTTCTCGGTTTGGACCGCGGTTAATCGTGAAACTCGGTCAGGCTTTGTGGTGGGGCAACATCAGCGTATTTCGGTACTTGAAGCTCTGCGCGCGATTACCATCGATGCCGCTTGGCAGATTTTCCGCGAACAGGATTTGGGTTCGATAGAGCTGGGCAAGCTTGCAGACCTTGTGGTGTTGTCCAGCAACCCGCTGGAGGCACCGCAAAGTCTTAAAGATATTCAAGTCGAGCAAACGATTGTCGGTGGGGTAAGTATCTTCCAAGCTCAGCCTTGAGGCTTACAGGAACAGTAGATAGGGCAAAAACATAATGTTTAAAAATGAGGGGCTGTTTGACGCAGCCCCTCACTTGCGTATTAAGGCGCTACGCATCCTACACAGCTCGCCTGGATTGCCCGCGCATCGAGCCACACCTGTTGTTGAGGGCTGAGGTGTTGTGTCAGCGGCGCCAATACGGTATTCAGTGATGTCAGCCAGCTTACCTTTGATGTGTCGAACGCGATGTTTGCGTTAAATTCCTGCGCCAACTGCTGGGCAAACTGCTCACTGGGGGTGAGGGGTTTGCGGACTTCTTCAACTTCAAATTGCTTTAAATCGGCACGCTTTGCGGCGGCGTTGATGGCGTCACTGAGTGAACCCAGCTGATCAACCAAACCCAATTGCAGTGCCGCATTGCCGGTCCAGACGCGCCCCTGGGCAATTTGATTAACCTGCGCTGGGGTTGAGTTTCTCGCTTCGGCTACCAGCGCTAAAAATTGTTGATAGACGTGATTAACCCCCTGTTGCAATACGCCTGCGGCCAGCGGTGAGAGCTCTCGGTCCAGTCGCAGGGCGCCGGCTAGCTCAGTGGTGGCGAGGCCATCAGTGTGAATGCCAACGTTGGACAGAGATTGCTCGAGTGTAGGGAAGGCGCTGAAGACACCGATGGAACCGGTGATGGTGGTTGGCGTCGCCCATACTTCATCGCTGGCCATGGCCATCCAATAGCCGCCTGATGCTGCAACGCTGCCCATGGATACAACCACTGGGGTACCGGCGTCGCGTGTGGCTTGCAGTTCTTGGCGGATTACCTCCGAAGCGAAGGCGCTGCCGCCACCACTGTCGATGCGCACCACCAGTGCTTTGATCTGCTGGTTTTTACGCGCATCGCGAATCAGCTGGCTAAAGGTATCGCTGCCGATGTTGCCGTCAGGTTGCTCGCCGTCGAGAATGATACCGCTGGCGACCAGCAGGCCGACCTTATCGCGATGCTGGGGCTGCTCGACGTCGGTGAGGTCTAGATAGTCCCAGTAGTCCAGCGCTTGGTAGTCATCCTGCTCATCCTCACCAAATTTGCCAATGAGCTCTGTGCGCAGTTCGGCGCGTGAACGCAACTTATCCACAAGACCAAGTTGCAGAGCCAATTGCGCCGTGTCGCCACCGACTCGTGCCATGTGCCGATCAATATTATTGATGTAATCGTTGAGGCTGCCGGCGTCTAGTTGACGGGTTGTCTCGACGCGCTCGAGGTAGGTGCGCCACAGGTCCTCGAGCCACAGGCGGTTGTGCTCGCGGGATACGTCCGACATCTGGTTTTGCAAGAAGGGCTCGACCGCGTCCTTGTATGTGCCGGCTCGGAACACGTGGTAGTTCAGTGCGAGCTTATCGAGCGCGTCTTTAAAGTAGTTTCGGTAGCTGCTGTAACCTGTGACCAGTACGGCGCCCATGGGGTTGAGGATAATCTCATCGGCGAAGCTGGCGAGGTAGTATTGATCCTGTGAGTAGCTGTCGCTGATGGCGACGATGGGTTTGCCGCTGGCTTTAAAATCTTGCAGCGCAACGCCGACTTCCTCCAGTTTGCTGAGACCACCACCCAGTAGGTGATTGAGCTCTAGCACCAGACTGCTGACACGCGTGTCTTGCTTGGCGCGTTGCAGGGCTTCCACAACATCGAGGACACGAGTCTCGGCTTTTTCTCGGCTGCTCTGTTCCAGTATCTGGGTTAGTGGGTCTGTATAGCTGTACTGATCCACCAGAAAACCACTGGGGCTGATACGCAGCGCGGTTTGCTCTGGCATAGTGGCCAGCTCTTGTGGTGCCATGGATGACACCACCGCCAGTACCAAAACGATAAAGATAAGGTTGAGCAGGGCGACGCGCAGCCAGGTGATACTTCCCCAGATAAAACCCAGAATACGGCGGATAATACCGGGTTGTGTGGGTTTGTGTGCTTGGTTGGCCATAGTGTCCTTACCTATTAAAGTGATCGTCAGTCTATTCTAAAATGTCAACGCGTCTTATGCGCCTTCAAGTCAGCGCGTCAAATGCGTGTCTACGACTCTTCGCCAGCAGAGGTCTCGAGCTGCTGGATGTGGTATTGCCAAGCTTGTAGCCAACGGCTGACCAGCATAGAGCTGATAAACAGTGAGCAGGTGAGCAGCAGTTGTAGCCAGTCGCTCCAGTCCACCTGCTCTGACATGACATTAGGCACGATGAACAGGAAGTAAGCCAGTACAACAAAACACAGCCAGTTGTAACTTCTATGGGCATCTTTCAGCATGCCCCAGAGCGGTAATAGCAGTGGCAACCACTGCACGGCGAGGCCTGTGGCAGAGAAGGTCTCAGCGTTCAGGTTTAGCCAAGCGTAAAGAGCTAATAAGCCAAAATAGCTGGAGTAGCAAAGCTGGCGAGTGGCGCGCAGCGGCTGCGGCAGAGTGTTGTCGGCGGACTGGTTAGTGTTCATAAGCATGGATCATCTGGGTTGTGGATAACTCACGGGCCTGTCACTGACGGGCCTGTGTGGGCGTTGTGTGGGCAGTGCCGCGAGCACTAGCTGAGTTTCAAAGCCAGGCCCGCAACGCGTTTGCCCAGCGCTTTACAGAGCGTGCGCTCATCTCGGCTCAGGCTCAGCTGCCCATCGCTGCCGGCTAAGTGCGAAGCGCCATAGGGTGTTCCACCACTCTGGGTGCGCATCAGTTCGGGTTCGCTATAGGGCAGGCCAGCGACGAGCATACCGTGGTGTAGCAGCGGCACCATCATGGTGAGCAGGGTGCTTTCTTGGCCGCCGTGCATGCTGCCGGTTGAAGTAAAGCAGGCAGCCGGTTTACCGGCGAGGCTGCCGTTGAGCCACAGGTCGCTGGTGGAATCGATAAAAAATTTCAGCGGTGCGGCCATGTTGCCAAAGCGGGTGGGGCTGCCGAGTATCAAGCCTGAGCACTCGCGCAGGTCGTCAACGCTGCAATAGGGTGCGCCGCTGTTGGGAATGTCGTCTTCAGTCTGCTCAGTATTGGCCGAAACTGCGGGCACGGTGCGTACCCGCGCCTCGAGCTTCTGCCCTTGGGCGCTGCTGGTCTGCTCTACCCCGCGGGCTATCTCTAAGGCCATCTCGGCGCAGGCACCGGTGCGAGAGTAATATAAAACCAGAACAAACGACTGAGACATATCAGATCAGTTCCAGCACGTTTTCGGGCGGGCGGCCAAGTACGGCTTTATTGCCTTTCACGACGATGGGGCGCTCGATGAGCTTCGGGAACTTTGCCATGGTGTCGATTAATTCGGCATCGCTCAGAGCAGGGTTCTTCAGGTCGTTTTCTTTATAAGCGTCCTCGCCCTTGCGCAGTAGTTGACGCGCTTCAAGTCCGAGCTTGTTCAGCAGTTCGCTAATATCGTCGGCGCTGGGCGGTGTTTCTAGGTAGAGCACGATCTCTGGCTGCACATTTTTTTCTTCAATCAGTGCCAGCGTTTGGCGTGATTTAGAACAGCGAGGGTTGTGATAGATAGTGACCATCCAGTGAATATCCTTTATGTTTCTGTATATAAATAGAGTCGCTTTAAGCATTCCACAAATTCGCTCGCTTATAGCGAGGTCGGCGACGGCGACTAAATCGCTGTGTTCAAATAGTGGCTATGGTTAAAAATACCCATGTGATGGCGGTTCGGCCCAATAGCCTCGAAGCGCGATAAGGATGGCTATTGTAAACATTAAAGCCTGTGAGCCCAATGCCTGTTCGCCAATGCTATGGGCGAGATCATTGTAACTTAAGCGGTGCTGGGCGCACGTTATATCAGCCGATGCCCCTTCACACACAGACCGAGCCTGCGGGCCAGAGAATTGAGATGAACTATTTGACGTTAATGTGGCGTTTTATTCCCTTCGCGGTAACGCAATTCCGCCTTAAGTGTTGCCAGCAGCGCGCCGCCGCTCTGACCTACATGACCCTCTTTGCCATAGTGCCGATGATGACGGTCACCTACGCCATGTTCTCGCTGATCCCTTCGATGCAGGGCATGGGGGAGGAGCTGCAAACGTTCCTATTAGGTTACATAGTGCCGAGCTCTGAACTGCAGGTGCACGGATACCTGCAGGAGTTTTCTTCGCAGGCGCGCAGCTTAACTTGGGTGGGCATTGCGATGCTGGTGGCCACGGCCTATCTGATGCTGAAAAGCATAGAACAGGCATTTAATGATGTCTGGGGCGTTTTAGAGGCACGCAAAGGTCTGTCGAACTTCCTGCTTTATTGGGCGGTGTTAAGCCTTGGGCCACTGTTGTTGGGACTGGGCTTTGGTGTTAGCACTTACTTATTGTCGCTCAAGCTCATGGTGAGCGAGTACGACAGTCTAGGGTTGATGCCGGTGTTGCTCAGCTATGTGCCTTGGCTGTTGACCGCGGCGGCCTTCACTTTGCTGTTTGCAGCCGTGCCTAACTGCAAGGTACCGCTGAAGCACGCGCTGTTTGGTGGTGTGGTTAGTGCCATTTTATTCGAGGTTCTAAAGTACCTCTTTGCGCTGTTGGTGGCGCACTCTGACTTCCGCATGATTTACGGCGCTTTTGCGATAGTGCCGCTGTTTCTGCTGTGGGTGAACCTGTTGTGGATGATAGTCCTAGCCGGTGCGGTAATGGTGCGCAACCTGTCGACCTACAAGACCATGGTGATCGGTGAAACCTACCCAGATCTAATCGCGGCGCTGCTCGCGCTCTGGCGTTTTCATGAATGCTTGCGCACCGGCGTTGCAGCAAATGACACGCAGTTGTTGAAGGTCGGCATTGAAGCGGATCAGTGGCAGCGGGTGCGCGACCAGCTATTGCGTCACAGGGTCATTGCTGTGACCCAGCAATCTGACTATGTGCTCTGCCGGGATCTAGGCACTGTCACACTGCGCAGCTTGGCCGATATTGTCGGCGTGAAGTCGCAGATGCCAGGCGTCAGTGATTACTTGCAAACCTTTGAGTGGTTCCCAGAGGTGGCGGCGCGGCTGCTCTCCATCGACCAACATGTTGAGGTGCAGTTTGATGTGCCGCTAGCAAATATTTTTCATGCTGCCTGCCCCGCGGCCGATGAGTATCCTGATGAGGGCGAAGGCTTAGAGATGCTGCACAGTGAGCTGGCGGGTTACCAAACCCTAGCGGGCGGGCCTGATACCAGTGAAGCCTCGGCTGTGTTTGCCGGTCACGCCGCAGAGAGCCAATCGACAAGCAGCGGCGAGAGCCACCCGCAGAAAGATACCGCCGTTGAGCTGGACCCTGCTGAACCCGTTAAAGATTCAGAAAGCATTACTGAGCCCTCATCCACGGAGGCGTTATCTCCAGAGACTTCATCAGCAGAGGTAGACCCTGATGAGGCCTCTCAAGATCAAAACCCGCAAGATTCACGCAATAGCCGAGCCAGTTGATGTTGTTGTCACCGCCCAAGGCGACAGGGTTGCATCGGGCGGCTATCGTGCTGGTGTGCGTTTGCCTATTGCTCAGCGGCTGTCGCGGCACCCGCTTTAACTTGGCCGATGGCCAATCACTGCGCTGGGAGGATTTGCGTGGCCAGTGGGTGTTTATTAACTACTGGGCCGTGTGGTGCAAACCCTGCATTGAAGAAATCCCCCAACTTAATGATGTGCACGCTACCAAGCTGGGTTATGTGCTCGGGGTTAATTTTGATCAACCAGAGCAAAGTGTGTTGCAACAGCAGCAGCGCAAGTTAGCGATAAAATTCCCAGTGCTACAAGACGACCCTATGGCCATCTTGGGTTATGAGCGCCCACAGGTGTTGCCGACAACGGTGCTCTTTGATCCCGAGGGGCGCTACCGAGGTGTATTGCTGGGCCCTCAAACAGCCGCGAGTTTAAAGGCTGCGCAATTGGCCTATGGGCTTGAGTAGCGCAAAGTATTTGGTTGAATTTCGTGCCGCGA
>Ga0209826_1001035_pt1 | contig 19754 bp, 20 predicted proteins | sample GOMGulsemesocosm_5_FD_184637 | JGI IMG/M metagenome (GOLD analysis project Ga0209826, IMG submission 184637) | Methane-oxidizing microbial communities from mesocosms in the Gulf of Mexico - GOM15C Gulf of Mexico (SPAdes) (version 2) | ecosystem: Environmental > Aquatic > Marine > Cold seeps... | reverse complement strand
TGAGAAACACCGGAGTGGGCGAGTTCGTTGTCGGCCATGGTTTTGTATTTGACACCCAGCAGCATGGCCAGAGTTCTGACATCGCTGTCGCGGCCGCTGAGCAGTGACCAGCTTTTCTCATCCAAATCCCGGCGTTTGGCAAAGGCCTTTAAGGTCTCGGGGGTGTCGCTGCCGGGCGTTAATGACACCAGTACAAAGTGGTAGTTGTCGCGGTGCTGTGGCGATGTTTGTGCCAGCTCGGTTTGTAGGGATTTTAGCGATGAGACGATGATCGGGCAGGTGTGCAGGCAGTGAGTGTAGATCATCGCCACCACCAGTTTTTTACCGCCGAAGGACGCCAGTTGCCGTTTCTGTTGGTTTTGATCCTGCCAGTCGGCGCTGTGTTGATAAACGGAGTTGCTGGGCAGGGCGGCGTTAACGGCGCAACCCCACAGAATCAATAGGCTTGCCAGTCGTTGGGTGGGTTTCATTCAGTGTTGCTCCTGCTCGGTTGCGCAGCGAAAGCCAAGGTTGGCTAGGGTGAATTTAGCCTGCAAGCTGGATCGAAAGCCGTAGCGCATAAAAGCCGCGTAATCTTTAGGGTCGGCGCTGCCACTGGCGCCAGAGCCGCAAAATAGCGTGGCGTCGATGGTGCTATCGGCACGTGACTCGCCGCTGACCAACGCCGAGTTAAAGTCTTCGGTCCACTCCCAAATTAATCCGTGCATGGCGTGAACACCCCAGTAGTTGGCGGGTGTAGCGGTGACGCTGGCTAGCTCATGGGTGGATGGCCGTGCGTACCAGTCGAGTATGCGCTGGTTGTAACGGGGGTCGTCACTGCCGTTTTGGCTGTCCTGGCTGGCGCTGGCGACAAACTCCCACTGGGATACTGTTGGCAGACGTTTGTTTTGCGCTTGGCAGTAGGCCTGGGCGGCAAACCAAGACACGGCGGTGACGGGGCTGTCGAGCTGGGCAACGGCTGGCGCCCAGTGTTGATCTGTGCGTTGCCATTTCGAAAGGTACGGGGCCTCGGCAAACACCGAGGCGATGGCGTCTTTGCGCCACGGCGGGTGGCGCTGTAAAAACCGTTTGAACTCACGGTTGGTGACCGGGTATTTGTCGAGCTGAAACGGCGCTACTTGCTGTGTCGGGCTGTCTTCACTGAGGTACAGAGGTCGGTATTGGCCGCCGCTGATCGCCACCAATGCTGACGCCGTCAGCGTTGGGCTGTTGCTCAATAATTGCATCGTCAGTACGGGAATCGCTAACAACTTGATCGTTAGCCGTTGGCTCACCGGTAACTTGATCGTCAACCATTTAGCCCCCCATGATTTACCCGACAACAATTTAACCCCAAAAAAAGACACTGGTTTTATTATCATCAGTGGCGGCTGTTGGCGACACTCTCTGCGCTGACGACACCGCCCTCGTTGCCCCAGCTGCTGAGGATAAAGGTGATGACGTTGGCAATGTCATTGTCGTTAAGGCGCATCGCGGGCATGACGCCATTGTAATTTACGCCATTGACTTTAATTGCGCCGCTGAGGCCGCTGACGATGGCGGAGACACCCAGCATTGGGTCTTGGTTGAGGTAGTCGGACTTGGCCAGTGGTGGAAATGCGCCGGGAATGCCTTGGCCGCTGGGCTGGTGGCAGGCCTGGCAGTTGGCTTCATAGACGCGTTTGCCGAAGCGAATTTGCTCTTTCTTGTTGCTGGCTAAAATGGCTTTGGGTTGCTCGCTAACCGTCTGAATGGCGGAACCCTCTGGCAGGTAAACCGTATCAGACTGCTTGCCTGAAAAGAGGGTTTTGTTTTCTTTGCCGGTGACTTTGATCATGCCCAGCGCACCCTTGTTAAAGGCGCGAAAGATGGCGTGATCGACCATTAAAAAGGTGCCTGGGACATCCAATTTAAACTCAACGATGGCCGCACCACCCGCCGGTATCAGCGTCGTTTGCACGTTGTGGTTGAGCAGGTCACCGCCTTCAACGTGCACTGTGTCGAATATTTCACCAATCACATGGAAGGATGACACCAGGTTGGGACCGCCGTTGCCAACGTAGAGGCGCACGGTTTCGCCCACGCTGGCTGTTAAGCTTTTATCGCCGGTGATGCTGCCGACGCTGCCATTAAAGACCACGTAGTCGGCGTCTTCATCGATGGCCTTTGCCATGTCGAAAGGCTGCAGGCCCGCTTGGCCGTATTCCCCTTTGGTGTAGAAATCGCCCTGTACGACATAGTATTCCCGGTCGACCTCTGACAGGCCCTCTTTGGGCTCGACCAAAATCAGGCCGTACATGCCGTTGGCAATGTGCATGCCGACGGGGGCTGTGGCGCAGTGGTAAATGTAGAGGCCGGGGTTGAGTACTTTGAAGCTGAACTTAGAGGTGTGGCCGGGCGCGGTAAACGAGGCCGCCGCGCCCCCACCTGGGCCGGTCACGGCGTGTAAATCGATGTTGTGCGGCATTTTAGAGGTCGGGTGGTTGGAGAAGTGGAACTCCACCTCGTCACCTTCTTTCACTCGGATAAAACTGCCGGGCACCGTGCCGCCAAAGGACCAATAGACGTATTCGACGCCATCGGTCATGGTGCCGACCTTCTCGATACTCTCTAGCTTTACCACAACCCTGGCGTTGTGTTCACGCTCGATCGGCGGCGGCACCATCGGCGGTGCGGTGAGGATGGCAATTTCGGTGGGCAGGGCGCTGGCGTGTAGATTGATTGAACATACGCAGGCGCACAGTGCGAGCAAGAGTGAGCGGGTCATGAGGTGTCCCCTTAAATTATGCGAATGAATAATATTCAATCACTAAGAGTGACACTAGCACTGGCGTTCACCTCGTCAACTGACTTGGATCAAGGCAATGCATTATAGAAATTGGCTGGTTACTCAACTTCCCCACAGCCACTGGCGCGTCGATTGGGCCCGCGTTGGGCGATGTATTGCTCGTGGTGCATCCAGCCTGACTCGCACAGAAAACCCCATCGAAACAAATTCGGTCCGGTGATAAAGAGGGTGTCTACGGGCTGATCTATTTCAATCCAATGCAGGTAGCGCGGCCCACGAAAACTGAGGTTGCCGACGCGTTTGTGGCTTGTGCCCTTGGGTGTGTGTTCTAGGTAGTGGCCATCGAGAATCAGGCCAAAGCTGAACCAGGGATGGTCGTGGGGCGTCGGCGCGTCGCTGCCGATAAATCGATGGGCGTAAATATTTATGAACCGGTTGCGGGGTATGAGGTACCAGCGCTCCATGTAGTCGATGTCGATGAGGACATCGGGGGCACGGCCGTCGATTATGCTTTTGATGCGGTTGTGCAGAAACTGGGTAATCACGTGTGGTTGCCTTCCCCCGAGCAAAGCCATAAATTCAGGCCTTAAATTTAGACCTTAAAGCGGGCGTGGTATAGCTAAAAATTAGTTCAAGCTTGATCGTCCCACAAGTGGGCGTGAGCATTGAGGGCTCCTTTGCTTAAAAGAGACTGTTACAATCGACTTTTTTACGCCCCCATGCCGATAGAGCCGTATTCATGAGTGATACCACCAACGTAACCTGCCCCAAATGTAACGCCAAGAACCGCCTGCCCAGCGATCGCCTCGGCGATAAACCCAAGTGCGGTAAATGCAAAGCGCCGGTGTTTGCGGGCAAACCCGTGGAGCTGAGCGCGGCCAATGTGGCGGCGGTGTTAAACCATAACGAGCTACCGGTGTTGGTGGATTGCTGGGCGCCCTGGTGCGGCCCCTGTAAAAGCTTTGCGCCTACTTTTGAGCAGGCCGCGCGCGAGTTTGAACCCAAACTGCGCTTGGCGAAACTCAACACCGAGAGCCAGCAGGGCATTGCTGGGCGCTGGAAAATCCGATCCATCCCGACCTTGATTCTGTTTGTGAGCGGCAAGGAGGTGGCGCGTTTGGCGGGCGCGGTGCCTTTGCCACAGTTGAAAAAATGGCTGCAGCAGCAGGGCGCGCTGTAAATGTTGCAGTTTCACCTGTCGAAAGTATTAACCAAAGACATGGCGATGCACCTTCAGGGTTCGGTCCCCCAAAATAAAACGGCTGAACTGACAGGGGCCTTGCAGTGGTATGCACATCGGGTGACGGTTAATCGTCGCAAGTGTGTATTACTGATGGAGCCTCAGAGCCGTTATTGTATGATTTTTTGTGGTTTGACCAAGCCGGATTTTTCTGATTTTGGCGGTGTCTTTCGTGATCGCCTTTGGCGTGAGGTGTTGTCTGTTTGCGACCTAGATGATGAGCAATCTGCCCATTTACGAGGGCTTGTCCATTTGCTTAGTGAAGAGTTTACTTTTGCCCCCGGCCATGACCGCAGTGTACAGGCTCATATTAATGACGTTGTCTGGCACCTAGAAGACCAAGCTTACGCCAGTAATTCTCTGCCGCTGGAGCCCCACGAGGCCTTCGCTTTTGGTTCGTTCGTGAATGGCCTATATCGTAAGCGAAAAGGCGAAAAGGATTACTTTCATCCACTCGAGGTGTTCCGTGATTTCTGGCTGGATTTGTTGGTGGAGTTTGGGTCTGAATTTGAGGCTGAACTTGGGCCTCAGGCCAAGCCGGAGGCAACGGTCGTCAAGCCAGATAACCGTCCTATTCCGAACAATATCATTGCGTTTCGCCGAAAAGGGCAGTGATGTTGAAGCATACTGAGTACGCGAGCTGGTTTGCCCAGCTCGACGCGCTGTTGGTGAGCCAGCGTCGCTGGTGGCAGGTGCAGCCGTTTCACCATCGCCGGTGCTGCTGGACAACGAGTGCTCCGCAACTGGCAAGCGCGCTGGCCTTGCTCAGCGATGAGCGCGTTGCCGAACTGGACGCTGACGCCGCGCAACTGGCCGAGTGGCTCAGCCCTTGGATTCCCAAAGCCGTGCAACTGTTAAGCCTGAGTCAGCTGCCGTCATTAACCGCTGAGGCGCACTTATCGACTGATTCACTGACTCCATTGGCACCGCCCGCGCGCATGGCCGAGGGTATTCCCGGGCGCAAGTGGCAACAGCTGTTGGCGTTTGCCGGGTGCATTCCCGTGGGGAAATCACCGATTTTAGAGTGGTGCGCGGGCAAGGGGCACCTGGGGCGATTGTTGTCTTCTGTGCAGGGGAGGGAGGTTAAAAGCTTGGAGTGGCAGGCCAAACTCTGCGCCCAGGGGGAACAACAGGCGCTGCACTGGCGGCTACCGCAGCGGTTTGTCTGCGCCGATGCCTTTGCCGCCGAATCCGCTGAGCAGTTGCTCGCTGGCGAGCAGGTGGTGGCGCTGCACGCCTGTGGTGATCTGCACACCGATCTGATGCAGCGCTGGAGCAAAGCGCTGGAGACCACCCCAGAATCGATGCTGGCTAACAGCAAGCCTAGCCGTCTGACTTTGTCGCCCTGTTGTTATCACTTGATTCGCGCTGAGCAATACCAGCCAATGTCTGCGGCGGGGCAGGCCAGTGCGCTGCGCTTGAGTCGCGCGGATTTACAATTGCCACTGCAACAGAGTGTGACAGCGGGGGCGCATGTGCGCCGCCGGGGCGAGCAGGAAACGCTTTGGCGTTTGGCGTTCGACGAGTTGCAGCGTGACTTGCGTGGGGTAGATGAATATCTGCCGCTGCCGAATTTAAAAAAGTCGCTGCTCAATGGTGGTTTCGCGGCTTTTGCCCGCTGGGCTTTTGAGACAAAAGCAATGCCCGAGTTGGCCGCGCGCTGTGAGGCTGAAGTACACGGCTTCAAGGTTGAAGAGCAGAACACGCAATCAACTGATTCTGAGCGCTTGAAGGCAAAGCATTTTAACGCAGAACACTATTTGACGCGCGGCGCTGAGCGCTTGCAGCATACGCGGCGTATGGAGCTGGTGACCCACGCCTTTCGTCGACCACTCGAGGTTTGGTTGGCGCTGGACCGAGCGCTGTTTTTAAGCGAGCGCGGCGCACGGGTATCGCTGTCGACCTTTTGTGAGGCGGCGCTGACGCCACGCAATATTTTGTTACACGCGCAGCACTCGCCGAGTGGCGCTCGATAATTGGATGGGTTTCGTCGAGAGTCCAAAGAGCTGATGAGCCAAAGCACTTATAAACAATAGAACTGACAAGCAATAGAACCGACAAACAAACACTGACAACACACTGACTGAGATGTAATTATGGCCGACTTATTTACCTACGCGCTGGGCGCTTTTCTTATTGTTTTCTTTACCTTTCGCACGCTTAAAAACAGAAAGCTGCAGGCAAAGAATCGACTTATTGGTGTTGAGTTTTTGGCGACAAACGTCGCGAAGAGCGATGTTGAGGTCACACACACCGGCTTGCAGTACCAATTATTAGAAGCCGGCACGGGTGAAACCCATCCGCGCACGGCCGACCGAGTAAAGGTCCACTACCATGGCACCTTGCTCGACGGTACGGTGTTCGACAGCTCTGTTGAGCGCGGTGAGCCGCTTGAGTTTGGTTTGGGGCAGGTCATCATGGGTTGGACGGAAGGTTTACAGCTGATGGTTGAGGGGCAAAAAATGCGTTTATTCATTCCCCCAGAACTCGGTTACGGCGAGCGCGGCGCCGGTGCCATTGGTCCTGGCTCGGTACTGATTTTTGATGTGCAGTTGTTGGCGATTCTCGAACTCTAGCGTTTGCTTCCGCTCTGATTATTGCCCTCGTGCGCAGCTTGAGTGCCGTGAGGGCAATACACGGGATAAATGCACATTTATGAGTGCACCTGCTATGAGTGCACCTGCTATGAATAGCCGCGCCCATCAAAGCGACTGAAATGCTGACCCAATAGCGGGTGGTCTATCTGCTCGCAATCGGCGCTGGAGGTGAGGTTGCGCTCGGCCGCGTAGGTAACCAGCTGCGAGCCATCGACCAGTAGGTGGTACCAGGGTTGGTCTTTCGGTGGTTGGCTGTCGGCCATCAGCTCATACCACTCGTCGCTGTGGCAGAAACCGTCGTCAGCGGCGTAGATTACGCCGCGATACTCAAAGCGCCGGTGAAGTACGATCTGCCCCGTGTGGAACTTCTTCATGGCCGTGCCCGCCTCCGATCCAAGTTCAATCTCGGTCTAATCCAAGTTCATTTCAGCACAATCTATGCGTCTCTGTGGCTGCTTTCACGTGTGTATATTTTAGACGTTGTTGCGCCTCCGCGACCGGATTATTGGGGCAGCGTAAGACAAGTTTTAGGGGGCTAGGGTCGTCTTATATAACGCTCAGCGTATCGGCCGCAGCTTGGCCAGCGGGGTTTGCAGTGAAAACCCCAGTTGTGCGCCGAGAATTTTGGCTTGCTGGCGCAGTTGTTTGTCGCTGAATTTGCTGCTCTGGCGGCCGCAGAGCACAACCCAATTGCCACTCTGGGTCATGCACACGCGGACTTCAAGGAAGCGCTGTTTGAGCGTATCCAAAAAATCCGTTTGGCTGCGGTGCTCGCGCCAGCAGTTGAGTACCAGCCAGCCATCGTGGCTTAAGCAGGCTAGGCATTGGTCGAGGTAACGCTCCTGCAGCTGCAGGTCGTCGACGCCCTCGGCGCCATAGATGTCGCTAAAAATAAGATCGAAGTCATTGGGCTCGTGTTCGCGCAGGTAATCACCGGCGTCGGCTTCTAATACGCTCAGGCGCTGGTCACGCGGCAGCTGAAAGTGGCGGTGGGCTATGTCGATAACGGTACGGCGTAATTCAACCGCCGTTATGTACACTTGAGGCCAGTGCTGATGCAGACACCCGGCCAGCGAGCCGCCCCCCAACCCCAGCAATAGGGCGCGCTGTGGGTCGCGGTTAAACAGCAGCGCGAGCAACATGGCGCGGGTGTATTCGTATTGCAGTTGGGTGGGCTGGGCTTTGAGCTGACAACTTTGCTCGTCATCACTGCCAAAGGCTAGGTAGCGTTTGTTGCCGTCGTCGAGTACCTGCACTGGGCCAATATCATCGTAACTGCGGAAGATTTCTTTGCCGGGTATGGCCATGTTGAGGGGGTCGCTCGCGGTCTTGTCCCTTGCGGCCACTTGCCACAGGGAGAGCGGGGCAGTTTACAGGGCCTTGCGGCGCTGTGTTAGTGGTATAACGTCAGTGCTGTTGTGTCAGCGGCGCTGTGTAAGCCGTGCCCAGTCAGTGGTCTGATGTCGGTCCCGTGTTTGCGCCGTTTAAGAGCTCAAAAGAACTTGTCAAAAAGCAGGTAGGCCAGCGCTACCCAGAGCGCCAGCATGACCACGGTGGAGAGATTTGAGGTTGGTTTGGCTTCTTTATCCACGCCCTTAAGGCGCCCAATGTTGGCCGAACCGCAGGCCGGACAGCCTCCCTGTACTAAGCGTTTTCCCCGGTAACTGCAATCGCGACACTGGTGCTGCATGGTGTTTTATATCCTCGGTTGTTTGTCTGGCTGATCTTGCGCGCCTCTTAGCTTCAGAGCCTCTTAGCTTCAGAGTCTCCGCGTTTGGGCATTTTGGCGTATGATGAGCGGCAAATTAGGCTGGACAACATACGCGCCTAATCCAAGATATATATTAAACAGACCCTGAATAGACCCAAAGTAGGTCCTGACTAGAGACAAAGCATGGCAAAATTGTTGTTTAAACTCAATCAAGTGCCTGACGATGAAGCCTTCGAGGTGCGGGTGATGCTGGAAGAGCAGGGCGTCGAGTTTTACGAGACCAGCTCGGGTAATTGGGGGGTATCTCTGGCGGCTATTTGGCTGTCGGACCCGGCCGATTATGATTGGGCCAAAAGTTTGCTGGATGACTATCAAGCTGAGCGAGTGGTGCGCATGCGCGCAGAATTAGCTCAGCGCGAAGCCGAAGGCGGGGCGGATAACTTTGCCGCGCGCGCAGGGCGGCGACCATTGCAGGTGCTGTCTATATTGGTGTTTATCGCCATCGTTGGCTATGTGTCGATAGCGCCGTTTATCGGCATGTTTGGCGCAGAATAAGCGAGTGAGTCAGGTTTTTTAGTGCGCCAGTGTTTCATTTGTGGCTGTGGCTTTGAGAGTTTCATCCAGCGCCTGTTTCAGAGCTACTTCTAAGCGCGGTAGTTTGTCACGGTGCTGATGTTGGTGTTTTTACTTGAATACACCCGACGTCTGACCTTGAGTCTATTTTTTTGCCATCGTGAAGCCCATAACACTATGACCTGTTTGAATTTTGATAATTCACTGAGCTGACTTGGGCACAGTGTTTCGGGGTTTACCCATACCCAGTGTATTTCTGTTCGCAGGGTGGGTTTAAAAGAATGAGCGAATCGTATTTTTTCGCTTCCCTGAGAGCGCAACACTACCCCGTCAACTGTTCCCGCTGCTGCGCTTCGAATGGCTCGCATGCTTGGCAGCGTCACCAGTTCTTGTTGATATCCCGTTAGTTCGAACGCTCTCCTGACGATTTTGGATTCTGCCTCCATAACGCTTTTCTTATAGGCAAGCGTGGCAAGTCTTAAAATGGGCCGCTTCGATACTTGGTCTTCAGTCTTAGGGCTGTTTGCGTTAATGATTTCGCTGGTGTGAACCGCTGATAAACCACAGACGAGTACCGGCAACCCAGTGATCTACACTTTACAATTGATTAAAAATGTACTTCTCATGTGTCTCTATACCTACTCATTCGGCTACTAAAACACCTATTAAATCGTCAAAGGGATTACCCGTTCTTTTTGTCTGCTAGGCAGCTGCTGGTTAAGTCGTACGCTGGGTCGCCTAAGTGTGCTGATTCTGCCTGCATCCGTCTTAAGAGGCATGCTACCGCTGATGTTAGAGGGCCATCAGTCAGCAGCCGAGTGTTCTCTCTGGCGGTATTCGTTTTTACTGGGCTCGTTAGGGTTACCTAGCTGCCCATCAGGTTTTGAGTGTGTAGCGCAGCTTCATGTTTTTACTTTCGCTGTGTTGTCTATTAGATTAGCAGCTCATGGCGGCCTCAGGCCGAAGCGGCTAGGATGAATAGCAGCACAATATATGAATCTAGGGAAACGAATGTTAAATCAAGGCGCTAAATACGCAAAGGCATTGGTGTTGTTTGGCTTGGCGGGTTTACTGGGTTGTGAATCAGAGAATGAACACTTTTGTTCCAAGTACTCCTACTTCACCACTGAGCTCACGGCCGAAGGCATCTTGCCTTATCCCGCTTTAAAGGCGCAGTTGCTAGAGGACTTTCGTAAGAAGCCGGACTCGGACCACACCAAGATGGCGCTGTTTGTGTTGGAAGACATTAATCGCGATATGCGCCCAGAGAGTGAATCCGCGCGCGACTACTGCACAAGGCGTGAGCGCTGGAAGATGTACCGCTAGTTTTTCGCTCGTTGCCATTAGTTTACGATGTTTATGAGTTGATCTTGGCCAGCACTATTGCTTGGGCCTCAAACGCAGAAAACGAGCGAACCTCGGCAAACCTGAGGCCGTATAACCCGTGTATTGATAGGTGATGCGGCTGCCGATGGGCGGGGGTGTACGCCGCTGCTGGTCGCTAAAACCCGTGCCTATTTTAAATCTCTGGCCACTGTCGGTCTGCACCAACAATGACCCCATCATGTCGCGGTATTTTCCTTTGCCCGGCAGGTGCTGGAGCACATAGGCTTCCGCATCGGTTAGGGGTTTGAGTTTCAGTAAATCATCGCTGCGCCCCGCACGGTAATAAGACCCCCCCCGGTGTAACATCAAGCCTTCTGCGCCCGCATCCACGTAGTCTTGCAATTGTTTTAGCAGTGTCGCTTGATCCGCGACGCGCCACTGCCTTACCGGCTTTAACCACGCGATGTTCAGATCGCTCAGTTGTTGCATGGCGCTCAGCCGCTGATCGAAGCTGCCGTGGTGTTGCGGTAGGTCAAATATAAGGTACTTGATGTCGCGCCAATCGCTGTCTTTGGGACGTAGGCGCCTAACTCGGCCACTGACCTGCGCAAAGCGTTGGCGGCCGAGCCACAGCTCACCATCGAGTGGCGTTGCGGGGAAACCCGCGGTAAACCAATTGGGCGCATGAATGGCTCGGCCACTGCGGGTACTGAGTGTGAGGCCATTCCAGTAAGCGCGTACGCCATCAAATTTCTCGCTGACCCAGTATTGCGCCAGCGCGATATCGCTAGCCTTGGCGTAGGGTTTGGCGAGCAGTAGCGCCGGGGCCACTGCCTTGATGAACGCCGTCGTCTTAATCGCGGAAGGGGCTGGAGTCGGTGCAGGGGTGTGCTCAGGATTGGGGGCGGGTACGACGGTTTCTGCCGAGGTATTTGCTGGGTTACTATTCGGAATGCTGGCTGCGATGTTTGCGCTACTGCTCAGCAGCACCAAAACCAATGTTATGTATGGTTGAACTCTCATCTGCACACGCTGCCTGTGACGGTCTCTTTGCTCTGTTTGTAACCCCAGCCTGAATGGGTGGAGCGCAAATCCTCTTGAGCGATTTTCGCTTGTCATCTCTTGTTTGTCGCTTGCATTTGAGCTTAGCAGAGCCGTGGTGTGCTGCAGTAGGCTGCGGCCTTGGGCTAAATAAACGGTAGGCAAGCGGTGAGCAAGCCACTAAAATCGCGCCACCTTCATATTTGACGACGCCTCTATGCAATTACACTCGGTTGATAAAGTGCTTTACCAACAGCGATTCAAATACATTGCCTTCGGCTTGGCTTTGTCCCTCGCCGTGCTCGGCCTTGGCTTCTCAACGCTGTTGATCGCTGGGTTTGGGGATGTCAGCAACAATACAATGCTCAACGCGGTTGGTGTTTTATCGGCGTTGGCGGTCTTGTTACTAGCGCTGCAGAGGTTAAAAACTCAACCTTACTTCTATGAGGTCAGCTATGTGTGGGGGTTAAAGCATGAGCTGAATTTGATTGCTCGCAAGCTGCGTAAAATAAAAGTGGCGGCGCAGGAAGGCAGTGCACCGGCCATGAAGGCGCTGGCATTCTCCTACGCGGGTTCACGCCAGTTGTGGTCCCTCGACGACAACACACTGATCATGGAGGACTTGGCATTGTGGGAGCAGGAGCTCAGCGAGCTACAGCAGCGCTACGGGTTGAACCTGGACGCGGGTGATTATGAGCGCGTTATGTTGGCTCAATTTTAGTGTGGTGACTCAACTTTAAGGTGTTGCTGGCTCAGTTGTGAGCCAGCTTAAGTCGGCCAGGTGTCTTGCTGGTAGGTTATGACGTTTTTTGTAGGGAGGCGAGTGAGCCACGCAGCAGTTGTAACTCTTTTTTGTTCGGGCGTGCTTTACGGTATAGGGCGCGAAAGTGCTCCATGGCCTGCCCTGGGTGGGACTCATTGATAAAGCCGCTGCCCGTTAGGGTTTCTTCCAAGTGGCCATAGAACATCTCTAGCTCGCGGTGCAGCGGGTACTCGTTTTCGTCGTATTCAGTCGTGTCGGCTTCGCTGGCTTGGTAGATCTCATAACACAGTATCTGTATCGCCTGCGATATGTTCAAAACAGGGTAGACCGGGTTGGCGTCGATGTTGACCTGCATGTGGCACTGTTGAATGTCGCTGTTGTGCAGCCCCATACGCTCGCGCCCAAACACCAAAGCCACTTGGGCCTTTTGGGCCTCGCCGCTGAGCCTAACGCCCGCTTCCCGTGCGCTCAGCGCAGGCAGTGGAATGCTGCGGTCGCGAGCGCTTGTGGCGACCACCAGGGAGCAGTCCGCAATGGCTTCCTCTAAGCTACCAACCACCTGAACATTCTCCAGCAGGTCGGTTGCTTGGCCCGCGCGGGAGGTGGCCTCATCCGAAGGGAAGTCCACCGGGTTAACCAAGACCAGCTGTGTTAACCCCATATTTTTCATGGCGCGCGCCGCCGCGCCAATGTTGCCTGGGTGGAAAGTCTGGATGAGCACGATTTTGATATTACTGAGCATGGTGGCCTTTACATAGTCGGTGGCTGGGAACGGGCGCTATTAAGCCCAAAGCCTCTGCCTGTGTCCAGTAGGGCGCGGCTACTATTACCTCTACCAGCACACCAAGAACTTAATGCAAACTCTTACACCCCTCTATAAATCATTATAATTCAAACAGTTACACCTAACTATTAATGTCGTTTACAGCATGCATGAGCCGTCCACTGTACCCCGTGCACGCAGGACCCTAAGGCATCGACTGACACGCGGTGTGGTTTGTTAACTGTCCGCCGCTAGGCCTGTGCTGTGTGGTCTTCGCAGGGTATGGCTTGTGGCGGCTCAGCCGCTGAGCTGACTGTTATCGATGTTGCCTGGTCTTGCCGGGGCAGGTTCGTGTGCACGCACTGGTCACGGCCATTACTTTTCGCCGCATAAAGGGCGGTGTCGGCCAGTTTCAGCAGCGCATCCGCTTCCTCCGCGTCCACGGGAAAGGTGGCTGCCCCCACGGACAATGTCAATTTCCCGAGCGGGGTGTCATTAAATTTTAGATGCATATCGCGCACCTGCTCGCAGAGTTTTCCGCCAACCTCCACGGCCGCCACGGCGTCGGTATGTGGCAGCAATACCGCCAGCTCCTCGCCACCAATACGACACACAATGTCTTCACTGCGCATGCAGTTGGTGAGCAGTGTCGCCAAGCTCTTCAGCACATAGTCCCCAGCGTCGTGACCAAAGGTATCGTTAAAGCGCTTAAAGTGGTCCATGTCGAGCATCAACACGGACATTTTCTGATTATGGCGTTTGGCGCGCATCAGCTCGTGACCAATGCTTTCTTCTAGGTAACGACGGTTGTGCAAGCCTGTCAGTGGGTCACGTACGGCTTGTTCACGCAGTTTCTCCTGCAGGTTGAGGTTGGCCAACGCCAAACCCAGGTGCTCGGCCACGGTGAAAGCCAGTTGCATTAACTCCTCGTCCAGCTGACTTTGTTTGCCCAAATAAAGGTGCATCATGCCAATGGTGTTGCCGTGGGCGATGAGAGGGATACACAGCGATTGATCGTCGCCCACGGCCTCCATGTGACCGCAGGGCAAGGCAATGAATTCATCATTGGCTAGGTGGGACTTACCCTTGCGCAGGGCCCAGCACTCATCCGGCGAATAGGATGTTGCGGCGGGCCATTCGCCACCCCAGTCGAGTTTGATTTCCAGCTGGTTGCGCGACGAGCGAATGATGGAAATGGCGCCGTTCACATCACCGAGTATGCGCGGCACTATATTTTCGACCACCTGCTGGGCTTCGTTGAGTGAATTACAAGCGGCGAGCATGTTGGCGAGACGTTGCAGCAGCTCAATTTCCCGGGTGCGACTGGCCACGTGCTCTTCCAACTGTTCCTGCTCCGCGGTTAAATGCTGTTGGATATAACGGTTAGTGAAATAACCAATGAACGCCATGGTGCCGACGATCAAACCCATGAGCAGGCCGAGTATGTTGGTCAGCTCTGTCACCGTGTTGTTGATATAGCTCATTGGGGTGGAGAAACGCAGCACCCCTGAAAATTGCTCGTAGCTGAAGGCTTTGGCCACATAGATGACATCACTGCCTTGGGTTTCACTGTAGCGAATACTGCTGCTGACATCCTCGCTCAGGGCTTTGACCACTTCAGGGCGAGAGCTGTGATTTCCCAGGGTGGAAAGTCTGACGGTGGGTAGGCTGGAATCGCCAATGACCAGCCCATCTTGGTCGATGACCGTGATGCGCAGGTGCTCTCTGGCGTGTGTATTAGCGTCAACATAGGGGTCCATAAACGCGGGGTGAAAAATGGGTTGGTCATTTTTCAGCGCTATCACCGAAGAGATCAGCGCACTGGTGAGCTCTGCCTGAGTCTTCTTTTCAAACCACTGGGTCAGTAACGAATCAAACAGTAGGACGCCCAGCGCGGTTAAGATACTCAATCCAACGATGGGCAGGTAAAGTATTTTTTTACTTTGCATAGGCTGGCCTATAGGTATCGATTGACGCTGGGTTGGTAGCGGGGGGTTGGTAGCGGGGAGTTGGTAGCGGGGAGCTACAGGTGTTCGTTCGATTGTTTAAAGCTAGTTGAGCCGCCGCAACGCAGCCAGTCGTTCAAGCAAGTATTGGCGCCGAAATACTCCTTTAGTAAAGGGCTGTTCTTCGGTTGCAGTGTTAGTGGGCTTTAACGATATAAAACCAGTAAACTGCCATCTTTGTGGTTATATTCATGCCTTCCTTCTTACCCATAGTGGATGCTCTACATGTTTTACCTGCTGTTGCTAGTACTCGTCGTTGCGCTGATTTATGGCCCGCAGTGTTGGGTGGGTTATGTGTTGCGGCGTCACAGTCGTGAATTACCGGGCATGCCTGGCACGGGCGGCGAACTGGCGCAGCACCTTATTGACCGCTTTGAGCTAGAAGGGGTGACGCTAGAGCAGACAGAGCAGGGTGATCACTATGACCCAGAGGCTCAAGCGGTGCGTTTGAGCGCGGCGGTCTATACGGGAAAATCCTTAACCGCCGTGGCAACCGCTGCCCATGAAGTAGGGCACGCCATCGCCTTCCACCGACAGGAGCCGGTGACACAACTGCGCAGCCGTTATTTGGGCAGTGCCCTGCGTTGGCAACGTTTTGGCGCCACCCTGATGGTGGGCCTGCCTATATTGGCGGCAATCTTCAAAATTCCACACGTGGTGATCATTGCCGGCTTGATTGGCCTGTCGACCATGTTGATTTCGGTGTTTATGTACGCTGCAATATTGCCCGAGGAGTGGGACGCCAGTTTTAATAAAGCGCTGCCCATTTTGTATGAAGGTGAGTACCTGCCTGAGCAGTACCATGGCGCCGTTCGACAAATACTTACCGCCTGTGCCTTGACCTATGTCGCCGCAGCACTGGCCGATATGCTGCGTCTGTGGCGCTGGATCGCGATCCTAAAAGCCGGCCGCTAGAGACCAGCAAACACACCAACCGCAACAGTTTGATAGTAATAAAGGATTAGAAAATGGGATTCTCTTTACCGGGTGGAAGACGTTGGCCGACGGGTGCACGCAATGTGGTGTTGTTGATGCTAGCCAACGCCTTAGCGTTCGCTGCCACGCCGATGATGATGTTTGTCGGCAGCTTGGTTGGTACTGAGCTGGCACCGTCTGCGTCCTGGGCGACCCTGCCTATTGCTTCCATGGTCGTGGGCACCGCACTTGGGGTGATGCCAGCGACCCAGGTTATGCGACGACTGGGGCGCAAATGGGGGCTGTTCCTGTTCTGTTTGTGCGGAGCTGCCAGTTGTCTATTGGGCGGTTATGGTGTGGCACAACAGAGCTTTGTGATTTTCTGCGCCAGTGCCGCGCTGTTGGGTATGACCAATGCTGCACTGCAGCAGATGCGTTTTGCGGCGATGGAGTCCGTGGACCAAAATCACAGCCCGTCAGCGGCGGCGATGGTCATGTGTGGTGGTATTGTGGCGGCCATTCTCGGTCCGGAGTTGGCGGTTATGGGATTCGATTTTACCGCCGTCGCCTACGAGGGCAGCTATTGGTTAGTGGCCCTCAGTTTCATTGGCGCGGCATTACTGCTGCTTGGTTATCAAGGGGAAGCGCAGGAGACAACCGTAGCGCAGGGCCAGGGGCGCAACATCGGTGAGCTGTTGCGCAGCCCGAGCTTTTGTTTGGCGATGGCCAGTGGTTGCGTGGCCTTTGTGGTGATGAGTTTTGTGATGACCGGCACGCCTATTAGCATGCACCACCATCAGGGGCACAGCCTAGAAGACACTAAGTGGGTCATTCAGTGGCACATAGCGTCTATGTTTTTGCCTTCGCTGGCAGCCCCGTTATTGTTCCGCTGGCTGAAAATACGAGGGCTAATGGTGGCGGGGTTGCTCTGTTACTGCGGCACCATTGTCATTGGTCTGATGGACCTTTCGGTGATGGGTTATTGGTATCAACTGGTGTTGCTGGGCATTGGCTGGAATTTCCTGTTTGTCTCAGGTACCGCACTCTTGCCCACCAGCTACGCGCCACATGAGGCCTACCGAGCACAGGCGCTCAATGACAGCGCCGTGTTTAGCATGCAGGCGCTGGCCGCGTTAACCGCTGGGGTGGCGATCAGTAATTTCAGTTGGGCCAGTATTTTGTTGGTGTGCCTACTGCCCATGTTGCTGATGCTGGTGGCGCTGCTGCGCGAACGATTCACGCTTACAGCAACGCCAAGCAATGCGACTTGAGAGCGGTTAAAACGACTGAAGAGCCCTTAACTGCTTAAGGGCCGGACTGCTCAAGGGCTGAGATGCCGTTGTAGCCAGGCGGAGATGTCAGAAATCTCCTGCGGGTGCACGGAGTGCTGCATGGGGTAGGTCTTGTAGTGAGCTTTGTAGCCCAGCTCCGTTAGGGTTGCCAGCGCCTGCTGGCCGAGCTCCTCACTCACCACTGGGTCTTGAGTACCGTGAAAAATGTGAATTGGTATGTGTTGGTTGGCGGCGTTCAGCTCAATGCTGTCAGCGGTCGCGAAGTAGGTGGACAGGGTCATTAGACCACCGAGTGATTCGCCGTGGCTCAGGGCGGTTTCGTAGACAACGGCGCCACCCTGGGAGAAACCCGCCAGAATAATCCGTGAGCTGTCGATACCCCGATCATTCTCGCGTTCTATGAGCTTGCGCACCTCGGCGGCAGACGCCTGAATCTGCTCTAAATCAATTTTACGGCTGAGCGACATCTCATAGATGTCGTACCAAGCTGGCATCACCGCGCCACCATTGATAGTGACAGGAATCGACGGTGCGTGCGGGAATACAAAACGCACTGCCAGCTCTGGCGGTAGGCGTAACTCGGGAATGAGCGGTGCAAAGTCATGGCCGTCGGCGCCCAGCCCGTGCAACCAGATCACGCTTGCGGTGGCCGGTGTTTGCGGTTCTATCTCAACGCAGGGTAGATAATCCATAGTGTGTCCTCTCAAATTTGCCTAATAATGGCTGCTGAGCCGGTGACGGCTTTCAGCGAAATAGTTTCTCTGCCCAGACCGTAAGGCCGGCCGCGACGCTGCCAAAATGATCGCCATCAACCACATCAATGTTACCCAATTGCCGCTCAATGGCGTGGCGTATAACGGGTGATTTTGCCGTGCCGCCGGTGACATAAATGAGATCCGGTTGGCAGCCTGCCTGACGGATGGCCTCGCTCATCAGTGAGACGACCTTGCCAACAGGACGCTCAATAGCGCTGGCGAACTGTTCGCGGCTTACGCTGCAACTGAGGTTTTTCTCGACATAGCTGAGATCCACTTGGGTGCTGTCAGTATCAGACAGGGCAATCTTACACAGCTCGGCGCTGCGCACCAGCTGGTGATTTTGCTTTGCCGCACGCAGGCGCATAAACCGCTTTAGCTTGTCTGGCTCACTGGTGTCGAGCAGCAATTGCTTTAGGTGCAATTGCGTCCGCTGACTGTTGAAGTCATTTTGTGCGCCGACGTTGTTGGTGCTGACCGCATCCCAAAATGCTTGGCGAGGGGTGGGCAGTCCGCTCTTTAAGGGTGAAAGCATGCCAAATAGTGGCATCAGCGCCTTGCCAGCTAGCTGTATGTCGAGGTCGTTACCGCCTACTCGCTCACCGCTGTGGCCGAGAAAATCCTTTTGACGATCAAGCTGCGGGCGCTGTTTTGGCCCCATGCGTACCATTGAGCAATCGGTGGTGCCGCCGCCAACATCGACCACCAACACGGTTTTTTCTGTGTTCATGCGCACTTCAAAATCCAGACCCGCCGCCAGCGGTTCGTACAGAAACTCCACCGACTTAAACCCTGAACGCTTAGCCGCCAAGGTTAAGATATCCAGTGCTTGGCGGTTGCTCTGCTCGGCGTTGACCCCTTGAAAATTAACCGGGCGGCCAATAACAGTGTGTTCAATACTGTGGTCAAGGCTGGTTTCGGCGCGTTGTTTTACCTGTTGCATCATGGCCGTTACTAAGTCTTCAAAGAAGGCCACGGATTCGGGCCTTAGACCACTGGCGCCAAGAAAAGACTTCGGTGATTTCACGAAATAGCCGTCTTCCGGCAGCGCCAAATATTGATCAAACGCCTCGCGACCCACAAACAGGCTCTGCTCATCCGTGGCGATGTCTGCTTCTAAGCGCACACGGCGTGCCTGTGCTAGCTGATTACTGCGCTGTGTTATATACATCTGACGCAGGGCTTCGTCGGTAATACGCTGCCCAACGTCATCACAAATCAACTCGCGTTCAAGGGCGTAGAGCGCGGAGGGCATGAAGGGCTGACCTTGCTCTATGGGCAGTAACCTAACCGCAGAGTTCTCGGTAATAACGCCCATGGCGCAGTTGGACGTTCCATAATCAAAGCCGGCAAACATATAAAACCTTGTGTCACTAACGGTGTAACTAAAAAGACAGCAAACCCAACCCGCCTTACAGGTGAGTCGCTTGAGCTAAAAAGGGCGGCGAAATTACCATAATGGTGCTCGACTTTCCAGATGCAGATGTTGCTCACACAGGCTTCGACGCTTTTACACTGCTCTTGTGATTTGAATAAAAACGGACCTTGCAGCCATTCCAAAAACGCATATACTGTTTGGATATACAGTTGATGGTTGGTTTCAATGAAACTCTACATTGCCGAAAAGCCAAGCTTAGCCAGGGCCATTGCCGAAGCCATGCCGCAGCCTTGTAAAAAGAGCGAGGGTTACATCACCGCAGCCAATGGCGATGTGATCAGCTGGTGTATCGGCCACCTGTTAGAGCAGGTCGACCCAGACGTCTACGACCCAAAATTCAAGCGCTGGTCCTATGACCACCTGCCAATCATTCCACAGCAATGGCGATTGCAGGCTAAAAGTAAAACCGCAAAACAGCTGGCAGTGCTGCGAAAGCTGGTGAAGCAGGCCGACAGTTTGGTGCACGCCGGGGACCCCGACCGCGAAGGACAGTTACTGGTTGATGAAGTCATCAGCTTTTTAGGGGTAAGCGGCACAAAACGCGATAACACCCAACGGTTGTTGATC
>Ga0209826_1001034_pt1 | contig 19759 bp, 18 predicted proteins | sample GOMGulsemesocosm_5_FD_184637 | JGI IMG/M metagenome (GOLD analysis project Ga0209826, IMG submission 184637) | Methane-oxidizing microbial communities from mesocosms in the Gulf of Mexico - GOM15C Gulf of Mexico (SPAdes) (version 2) | ecosystem: Environmental > Aquatic > Marine > Cold seeps... | reverse complement strand
AGGGTAATCATTTTTATCTTTCACTAGCAGTCTTAAAAGAATCAGACCTTCATTGGTGTCAAAGCGTAGTAGCTCCATGCCCTTGGGTGTTATACCTGCCCACTTTGGTCCAGTCAAAAGATAGGTTCTGTCGCCACTGCCAATGGTGCGAGTACCCAGCTGCGCCACGTTATTAGTAACCGCATCGGTTATCTGAAACGTGTAATAACGATTTTCTATTTTAGGGATGATCAGCACCAATGGCTGAGAACCCATGTCCAGGTGAGCGGTCGAGTAGACGGTATCTTGGTTGGGACAGCACATGCCTTTCTCGTCACCCGCTGGTGTGAGGTAAGGGCTGTGAACCAATACATTTACGGGGCGAACGTCATTACCTTGCTGGGTGTGGAAGTCTGAAACAAAGCGATGAAACTCATGGATTGGCGCAGCAAACACGTAGGCTTGGTAGGCTAGAAGAGCTACCTTCTCTGCGGGCATGTCATTAACATTCTTAGCAGAGAGTGCGAACGAGGAAAAGGTCAGGCTGAACATGACCAGTATGAGACGTCTCATGGGGCTATCCTAATTAGGTGAGAAATAGGCAGCTTCTGCGTATGCAAGGTGTTAGTAATCCACACACAAAGTACCTTATGATTTTCAAGAGGTATCGTATGAAATCTATACGATCATCGACAATGACCCTAGGGGCTTGTGGTTCTGACTTTTTAGATCACCTTGCCGCTGATTAGGTGGGTGTGGTTGTGCGCGTCATGGCTAATCTTTTTTAAAGGGTAGAAGGTCTTTGCATTGTGATTGATAGTGAATCACTTCCTCCGCTTCGCGCTCGACAAAGTCGGCCACAGCGTCATAAAACATGGGTTCAGCTAGCCAGTGGTTTGAGTAGGTGAGTGTTGGTTCAAAACCTCGTTGTATTTTATGTTCACCCTGTGCCCCCGGATCAAAGCGTGACAACTTGCGTTCAATTGCGAATTCAATGCCCTGGTAGTAGCAGGCCTCAAAGTGCAAACCTGGGACTTCTAGGTCACAACCCCAATAACGCCCGTAGAGGGTTTGGCTGTCGAAAAAGTACAGTGCGCCAGCGATCATCACACCATTTATTTCAGCTTTCACGAGCAGTATTTGCTTGGCGCAATTTTTGGCGAGATCTTGAAAGAATTCGCGATTCAAGTAGCCGGTATTGCCGCTGCGCTTTAAGTAGGTGGTGTGATAAAAACGGTAGAAAATATCCCAGTCAGTTTCCTTGATCTCTGCACCGACTAAGCGTGTGAGTGTTACACCGGCGCTTTGTACTTGCCGGCGCTCTTTTTTCAGTGACTTACGTTTACGGGAGTTTAGGGCCGCTAGAAAATCATCAAAGCTTGTATAGCGGTGGTGTTTATCTGGGCCGTTGCGCCAGTGAAATTGACAGCCGGTGCGCACTAGACTGCCATTATTGTGTTGTTCATCGCCTTGTAGCTGTTCCCGGAGCTCTGCTTCGGGAAATAAGCAGTGCCAGCCACTGAGCCTTTGTTGTCGGCAGTGTTGATTCAGTTGTTCTCGTATTTGGGGAAGTAATTCAGCACGGTCAATATTTTCTAGGCAGGCTAAGCGTGGTCCACGTGCGGGTGTGAACGGAATTGCGCTGACCCATTTGGGGTAATACTGACGCCCGCTGCGGTGGTAAGCGTCGGCCCAGCCCCAGTCGAATACGTACTCGCCGTAGGAATTGGTTTTGAGAAAACCGAGCATTAGGGCAACGCAGGTTTCATGGCCATCGCTGTGCGTCTCAAAGACGGCGAGATGCTGGGGTTGCCAGCCCGTGTCATGGTGGGTGCAGCCACTGTCTTCCAGTGCGGCGAGAAAAGCTTGTTGCACAAATGGGTAGTCACTGCGCCACAAAGCTTGCCACTGATCGGTGTCCAGCTCGTGTACAGAATTTAACCAAGTAAAACGTCGCGTCACCACTATTCACTCACTGAGCTGTAGTGTGCGATGTATTCATCGAGTACGACTTGATAGCCCTGACGATATGTCGGGAAGATAAAATGGTAGCCGCTGTCCAATAGGCGCTTATTGCTCAAGCGTTTGCTGCTGCGTATATAGCCGCCGACTTTGCGCGCTGAAGGTGTTGGCTCGGGCAGTTTTGGTAAATTGCCCATCTGTGACCGCGCTTGTGTTCGCAACCATTGGCGCACGACGTCGAGGTCGCTGGGTTCGGAGTCTGTACCAATATACAGGGGCTCGAGTTGAACCCCTTGCTCGCATTGATTGAGCAGATGTTGAAGGATGGCGGCGCAGTCTTCGATATGCAGGCGATTACTGTATTGCGGGTTGGCTGCAGTAGCCTCAGGTTGTGCGGCGAGCGCCTGCTCGATTAGACGGAAACGGCCGGGGCCATAGATTCCGGAAAAACGCACCACGCTGCTCGGGTGGGGGCCGTGTTGGTAGATGGCTTCGGCTTTCAATAGTGTTTGACCGGCGTAGCTTTTCGGCTGTGCGGGGCTCTGCTCATTAACCTCTTCGCCTTCACACTGACCAAAGACGCTGGTACTGGAAATAAAAAAGATACGCTTGGGCTGCAGTTTCTTCTGCTCTAGGGCCAGCTGCAATACCTGCGCGGTTTCCACATAGGCGGCTTGGTAACCGGCCTCCGTACGCTCACTGGGCGTCATGGTGACAACAAGGTAGTCGAGCTGTTCAGGGAGAGTGTCGAGCAGTTGATCGATTTGCGTTAGGTCGGCTTGGCGATAACTAAAATCCTTATGAGCGGCGAGTGGACCGCTGATGGTCGGCGCATTGCGGCGCACGCCAATAATACGCCAATTAGCTAGGGTGGGCTGTTGGGCAAGGCGTTGGCCAATATCGCCACAGCCGAGAATCATAAGGGTGGGTGAGCTTGTCGGTGCTGTCACAGTGTTCCGCCGCTTTCTGTTTATGTTGGGCCACTGCTGCATTTATCGCGTAACGCGATCGCTGGCGCGGGCTTTTTCTTCTCGTTCGGTGAAAGATCTTACTTTAAATGCAATTCAGTCGGTCTTTCCCGTTAAACCTGTGCCAAAATTAGCAGAGCTACCCGTCGTATCAGTATGAGCCGAAGAACCTTATGACACTGACCGAATTGCGTTACATCGTTACCCTTGCCCAAGAGCAACATTTTGGGCGAGCGGCCGAACGTTGCTTTGTATCCCAGCCTACACTCAGCATCGCCGTGAAGAAGCTGGAATCGGAGCTGGGTATCGCTCTGTTTGAACGCTCGAAAAGCCGCGTTCAGGCGACGCCTCTGGGCGAGAAGATTATTACACAGGCGCAGCTGGTACTCGAACAAACCGCGGCGATTAAAGAAATTGCCAATGAAGGTAAAGATCAGCTCAGCAGCCCGCTGCATGTTGGCGCTATCTTCACCATAGGCCCTTTCTTGTTCCCGCACTTTATTCCTGAGCTGCAGAAACTAGCCGTAAATATGCCGCTCTATGTCGAGGAGGGGTACACTGCGACGCTACGTCAGCGGCTGCGCAATGGTGAAGTCGACGTTATTATTGTGGCGTTGCCGTTTACAGAGCCGGATGTCGTGACCCAAGCGCTTTACGACGAACCGTTTGTGGTGCTGATGCCGTTCGATCATCCGCTCGCGGCCCAGGATTGTATTGACCCCGCTGACCTCGACGGCCACCAAGTCCTGCTGTTGGGCGATGGCCACTGTTTCCGCGACCAAGTCTTGGAGGCATGCCCTAACTTGCAACCTAGCTTAGAAAAACGCAGTAAGAGCCGCTCCTCTAGTCAGGGCAGTTCGCTTGATACCCTGCGGCATATGGTGGCCTCTGGCTTGGGGATCACGATCTTGCCAATGTCGGCGGCCGCTTCGCATTACAGTGCCGACATCTTAGTGACGCGACCCTTTATCGATCCTGTGCCGCAGCGCACGGTGGCATTGGCTTGGCGTGCAAGCTTTCCACGCCATAAGGCAATTGACCAACTACGCAAGGCCATTAACCAGTGCCACTTGGGCCCCAATGACTGATCTGCTCGACTTCCCCCCTGCGCTGGCGGCGACACAGCCGCGCGCGCTCACCCCCGCCATGCCCTCCCTAGCCAGCGTCGATATAACGGCGCTGAAAGGCGTTGGTGCACAACTGGCCAGTAAGCTCACTAAGCTGTCGATTGCGAGTGTTCAGGATCTGCTGTTTCACCTTCCTATGCGCTACATGGATCGCACACGGGTAACCCCCATTGGGGCCATACAACCGATGTCCAATGTGGTGGTTGAGGCTGAGGTGAAAGCCAGTAGTGTGGTCTTTGGACGGCGTCGTAGTTTGATGTGTCGCGTTCAAGATGGCAGCGGCACACTGACGCTGCGCTTTTTCCATTTCTCGGCGGCGCAGAAAAAGAACTTAGCGGAAGGCGTACGCATTCGCTGTTTTGGTGAGGCGCGCCGTGGTGCTTCGGGTTTAGAAATTTACCACCCAGAGTATGAGTTTCTCGATGGCGCTAAGGATTTGGCGCTGGATGCACGCTTAACCCCTGTTTACCCCGTGTGTGAAGGCATCACTCAACAGCGCTTACGCGGCCTAACGGAACAAGCGCTAGCGCTCGTAAGCAGCCACTCGATTGAAGAGTTGTTGCCACAGGGCTATCGCTCGCAGGCGATAAGCGAGCCGGTTTCTCTACAGCAAGCGCTGGTGTACCTGCACCGTCCGCCTGCCGATGCGCCTATAGATTTACTGCTCGACGGCGAACACCCTTTTCAGCAGCGTTTGGCGTTCGAAGAATTGTTGGCACATCACCTGAGCATGCTTAAATTACGCGAGGTATGGCGAGCGACACCGTCGTTGCCGCTGCCAGTACCAAAGCTTTTAATCGATAAATTCATGCATCAATTGAGTTTCGGTTTGACGGCCGCGCAACAGCGAGTGGCGCAGGAAATTGCCGCCGACCTGTCCCAACCAATGCCCATGCTGCGTTTGGTGCAGGGCGATGTTGGTTCAGGCAAAACGGTGGTCGCCGCGTTGGCGGCGCTGCAGGCTGTGGGTAATGGTCGTCAGGTGGCGATTATGGCGCCGACGGAGATCCTTGCCGAGCAGCACCGAGTCAGTTTTAGTGATTGGTTCGAGCCACTTGGCATCCAAGTGGGCTGGCTTACAGGCAAGCAGAAAGTGGCCGAGCGACGTAGTCAAGCGGCCGCCATTGCCAGTGGTGAAGTGCAAGTGGTGGTCGGCACCCACGCGTTGTTTCAGCAGGACGTTGAATTTGCTGACTTGGCTTTTACCATCATTGATGAGCAGCATCGCTTTGGCGTGCATCAGCGTCTGGCGCTGCGTGAGAAGGGCGACAAGAACGGCGTGCGCTCACACCAGTTGATCATGACGGCGACACCTATTCCACGGACTCTTGCGATGAGCGCCTACGCGGATCTCGATATTTCCATCATCGATGAATTGCCACCGGGTCGCACCCCTGTGGTGACCGTGGCGATTACTCAAGAGCGGCGCTTGGAAGTTGTAGAGCGGGTACGTAATGCCTGCCAGCTGGGGCGCCAGGCGTATTGGGTGTGCACCCTCATTGAAGAGTCCGAAGTGCTCGAGGCGCAAGCGGCCGAGGCGGTTGCCGAGGCCCTTAAGTCCAGTCTGATCGATCTGCGTATCGCCCTGATCCACGGGCGCATGAAATCCTCCGAAAAAGAGCAGGTCATGCAGGCTTTCAAGGCGGGAGATATACACCTACTGGTCGCCACCACGGTGATTGAGGTCGGCGTGGATGTCGCCAACGCCAGCTTGATGATCATTGAAAACCCCGAGCGCTTGGGTTTGGCACAATTGCACCAATTGCGTGGTCGAGTGGGCCGCGGTCGCGCCGAGAGCCACTGTGTACTGCTTTATGGCAGTCCGTTATCGGAGTACAGCAAGGAGCGCCTCAAGGCGATGCGTGAAACCAGTGATGGTTTTGTGATCGCCGAGAAAGACTTAGAGCTACGCGGCCCAGGGGAGGTATTAGGCACTCGGCAAACCGGTGAGATGCATTTTAAGTTGGCCAATTTACAACGTGACGGCGCCCTATTACCGGAGGTAAAGCAGTTAGCGAGTCACTTTGTAACCGCCTACCCACAGGAAACTGACGCGCTAATCCTCCGCTGGTTGGCAGGCAGTGAAAACTACGCCAGTGTTTAACGTTAAGCCTTCATAACCTCAAAGAGGCTGCTATCTTGTATGTAACTGACGCGGTAATATGTAGCAGGTATGAACATAGAAAGTCCCACCAGTTTTAATGCTGGGCGGGCACGTCGTAAGAGGATGTAATTTTGCCAGTCTCCACCAGTGTTACGCAGTTACTGGAAACCCAAAACGTTACCTACACAATTTCCAGTAGCTTGTCGATCGATGCCGAGCTTGAGGGTTATAGCAGCATGTTGCACGGCCAGCGTTTACGCTTGGTGGGCGCTGCAAAATCTTTGATCTTGCACGACGATCAAGGCCGGATTCAGGTGGTTGTACCTGCCAACTGCATGTTGGACCTGAACACGGTCAATCGCCTACAGGGGCGCGAGCTCATTGTGGCGACGGATGGTGAGCTGCGTCCTTTCTTTGATAAGCACAAATTACAGTCGATCCCAGCATTACCTCGCTTGGCGGGTGTACCGACCTTAGTCGACTGCCGTTTGCTGGATCAGCAAACCATCCTCTTAGACTCCGGCAGTGGCGACGACCTGATAGAGGTTGGCCAAGCCGACTTTCAAAGTATGCTTGGCGACGCCACAGTTTGTGATATCTGTGTGCCGATTGCTGAACTCGAAGCTATCCCTGACGCGCTCAGTGATGAAGAGGCCATTGTTGGTGCGGTGAAAAACTTTACTACTCTGCGCATTAAACAACGTCTGGAAGAAACCTTAGAGTTGCCCCCGCTGCCTGAGACAGCACAGCGTATAATTAAGCTGCGTGTTGACTCGAATGCGGACATCAGTGATCTCGCTAACATTGTTGAGTTGGACCCAAGTTTAGCGGCGCAAGTCGTCAGCTGGGCATCCTCCCCCTATTATTCGGCACCGGGCAAGATCAAATCGATCCACGATGCCGTTGTGCGGGTGTTGGGCTTCGATATGGTGCTCAATTTGGCGTTAGGTTTGGCGTTGGGGAAAACCATGGGCCTTCCAAAGGAAGGCCCTAGGGGCGCAACGCCCTACTGGCAGCACGCTGTTTATACGGCCGCGACCGTTGAGGGCTTAGTGACTTCGATTCCGAGAGAGCACCGCCCCGGCTTCGGTATGGCTTATTTATCTGGATTGTTGTTTAACTTTGGTTACTTGGTATTGGCGGAAATTTTCCCCCCACAATTTCAGACCATTTGCCGTTATACGGAAGCCAATACTCACGTGCCGACCCACTTAATTGAAAAGCATATACTTGGGGTGAGTCGTGAGCAGTTGTCGGGCTGGTTGATGAAACTGTGGAACATGCCTGAAGAGGTCGTAGTGGCACTGAGCCAGCAAAATAATGCGGATTGTCAGGGTGAGCACAGTGAGTACGCGAAACTGCTGTTTGTAGCCCAACGTTTGTTACAGCAGCAAGGTATAGGTCAGGGCCCTAAGTTGGATGTGCCAGACAGTGTGTTCCGCCAGTTGCACCTAGATACTGAGAAAGCGCACCAGACAGTGAATAACATACTGGCGTCGTCCGATGACCTCGATAATATCTCACAGCAGTTGGGCGGTTAATACATCCAGCTTTACGGCTAAACCGGCAGCCGGTTGCTATAACCGCTCTTTGCCATCCACGGCATCGCGGAATACCGTTCATCCTGAACATAACCGCTCTTTGCCATCCACTTGTGCCCTTTGGGTATGGCATCGCGGAACTGGGTAGACCCTTGAGGGGAATGCCGTTCATCCGCCTCACAGGGATGTGAGAAGTGCGGAAAACGCAGGAGCAGTTTTCCACCTGAACATAACCGCTCTTGCCATCCACTCGTGCCTTTGGGTATGGCATCGCGGAACTGGGTACCCCCTTGAGGGGAATACCGTTCATCCGCCTCACAGGGATGTGAGAAGTGCGGAAAACGCAGGAGCAGTTTTCCACCTGAACACAACCGCTCTTTGCCATCCACTTGTGCCCTTTGGGTATGGCATCGCGGAACTAGGTACCCCCTTGAGGGGTATACCGTTCATCCTGAACATAAAGCCGCCCTATCCAGTGATTGGATAGGGCGGCTTTTTTGGTTCCAAGTATCGGTCAGCGTTCGGCTGTGTTTACTTGGCTGGTCTCGAACGTCTTCTGGTTCCAAGCTCCTTCGCTCTTGGCTACGACGAGGCTGACCATTGAATCACCACTCACGTTAACCGCCGTGCGGATCATATCGAGCAAGCGGTCGACGCCAATGATCAATGCTATGCCCTCTACCGGTAAACCGACCTGCTGCAATACCATAGCGAGGGTGATGAGACCGACACCTGGCACGCCCGCTGTGCCAATTGATGCCAAGGTCGCGGTGAGAATCACGGTGATATAAGCCGTTAGGCTCAAATCGATTTGATAAGCTTGGGCAATAAACGCGGTAGCCACACCCTGCATAATGGCCGTGCCGTCCATATTGATGGTGGCACCAAGTGGCACGGTAAACGAGGCAACGCGGTTGTCGACGCCGAGTTTTTCTTCGGCTGTGCGTAAGGTCACGGGAATGGTCGCGTTACTGGAGGCGGTGCTGAAGCCAAACAGCATCACCGGGCGCAGGTGTTTAAAGAAGGCCAGTGGGTTGATGTTCGCAAGGGCCTTGAGAATGAGGCTGTAAACTCCAAAGCAATGCAGCAACAGGGCTGTGACGACCGTGGCGAAGTAGAGACCTAGGTCGATAATCGCCCCCGCGCCAAGGCCGGCAAAGAGTTTGGCAAGCAGGCAAAAAATACCAAAGGGCGCGAGTTCCATTAGCAGCATGACCATCTTCATGATCACTTGATTCATATTCTCGAACCACTCGGCGACTTTTTTTCCCGCTTCACCGGCCTGCGCGATGGCAACGCCCATCAGCAGGGAGAACACAATCACCTGCAGCATATTACCTTCGGCCATGGCTTGAATCGGGTTGCTGGGGAATATATTGACGATTACGTCACTCAGGGGCGGGGCTTCACGCGCATCAAAACTTGTCGAGCTGACGAGGCCAATGCCTTCTCCAGGGTTGACGAGCGTACCGAGCAATAACGCCAAAGATATGGCGATCGCGGTGGTGACGAGGTAGAGAGCGATGGTCTTACCGGCCATGGCACCCATGCGGGAATTGCCTCCCAAGCTGCTCGCCCCGCAAACTAAGGACACGAATACAAGCGGTACAACCAGCAGCTTAAGCGAGGCAATAAAGATGCGCCCGACGGCGTCAAACACACCAGAAATGATGATTTCATCAACCCACTGGCCCACGGACGCGGTAAGTATCCCCTGGGTGTTGCCGAGGTTGATCATAATGCCCACCACGAGTCCGGAGACCATGGCGAGGAGGATTCTGGAGGTTAACGACATGAGTCAGCGTCCCTGTGTAAAACATGATGAAGTGGCGTTTGTTGCGAGCATAAAAAAACGAAAGCGAGGCTTTCGTTTTTCGACAAGCGCAGCTCAGAAGGGCAGTGTAATGCTAATGAGCTTGGGAAGGCCACCGCGTTAAACGTTGACGGCACCCTTTAGTGCTTTACCCGGCTTAAAACCAACGGATGTGCTGGCTGGAATTTGAATGCTCTCACCGGTTTTAGGGCTGCGGCCAGTACGCGCGGCACGGTGGCGCTGTGAGAATGAGCCGAAGCCAATCAGATTGACACTGTCATCGCGGCTGAGGGCATTGGTGATTTCTTCGAAGATGGCTGATACGACATCAGCGGTTTTGTCCTTGGGTAGATCGGCTAGGTTGGCCACTGATTCTACTAAATCGCTCTTGTGCATGATTAAGATCCTTATATGCTGGCTGGTTTTTGTTATTATCAGAACTCATTAAATCAACTGGAATGCAGGCGGTAAAGGCCTTCTGGCTAAAAAAACTGCATCCTGATCACTTTTTGAAATTTTCGTGAAGCCTGTAGTAAGTTAATGCCTATCCCTAATCAGCCTTTATTTCTTCCTGCGGCCTCCAGTTCTGAGCAACGCTGGTACCCTGCGCGGACCCTCTGTGGGCGCGTCCGGGGACCACTGCATGCGTGGTTGCTGGATAAAGGCTCGCTGACGGCGAGATTGCAGGCCAAGAGTACAGGCCACTTCCGCGTGCAGCTGTTGCGGCAGGTTTGGCACACAGCGAGCCTTTCTGAAGCGCGCTTGCTGGGCATTGCCCCCCGCGCTAGGGTGCTCGTTCGCGAGGTGATATTGCGAGGTAACGACCAGCCTTGGGTGTTTGCACGCAGCATTTTCCCACAGAGTTCGCTGCAGGGCAGCCTTCGTCGGATGGGGAAATTTGATAGCCGCCCTCTGGGGGCCTTCTTATTTAGCCAAGCGGGTATGCGTCGAGGGCCTATGCAGGTTTCGTGTTTCAGTCTTAGCACGAACACGTGTGCTGATGAGGCTGTGTGGGGGCGACGCTCGGTGTTCTATATCGACAACAAACCGCTGCTGGTCAGTGAAATTTTTCTCCCTGAGTTCGTTGCCAGCCTGTAAATCGATCTGTGGCTTTGCGTGCGTTAAGCGATTCATTTCATAGGTTCGCTCTTATTTGATAAAAGGAATTTGAGATCATGCGTAACCCAGCCCTTCATCGATGGAAACAGCGTTTTCCTGACTTTTGGCAATTGATGCGCTTTGATCGGCCAGTCGGCACGCTGCTTTTACTCTGGCCTACGCTTTGGGCTTTATGGTTAGCCTGTGAAGGGCTGCCGCCGGTTAATTTACTGGTGATCTTTAGCTTGGGCGTGGTGTTGATGCGCGCAGCCGGTTGTGTCATTAACGACTTTGCAGATCGTAAGGTCGATGGGCGAGTGAAGCGGACTCAGGCACGACCCCTGGCGACCGGAAAAATAACCCCTAAAGAGGCCATCGTTCTCTTTATTGTTCTGTGTATGAGTGCCTTCGCGTTGGTGTTGTTGACCAACTCGCTTACCGTGACACTGTCTTTTGGCGCGGTGGCGCTGGCTTTCTGCTACCCGTTTATGAAGCGTTATACACACCTGCCTCAACTGGTACTTGGAGCAGCCTTTGCTTGGGCAGTGCCCATGGCGTTTGCCGCACAGGGCAACCTCGTACCGCCGCAAGCTTGGCTTATTTACACCGTGGTGGTGATTTGGACCATGGTGTACGACACGTTTTACGCGATGGTTGATCGCGATGATGACCTGCTTATCGGTGTAAAATCGACAGCCGTCTTGTTTGGTGATTTGGACCGTGTCATTACTGGATTTCTGCAGTTGCTGGTGCTGCTGGGGCTGTGTTTGATGGCGGATACCTTTGAACTGCGGTGGCCTTTTTATATCAGTATTGGACTGGTGGCCGGTTTGTTTGTCTATCAGCAATACCTGATTCGCTTCCGTCAGCGCGAGGCGTGTTTCCAAGCTTTCCTTAATAATAACTGGGTGGGTTTTGTGGTGTTTTTAGGCATTGCTTTGAATTATGCGTTGTTCGTTAAAGACGCCTCCTAAGCTGTCATAAAAGCTTCACGAAAACGTTATTTAATGGGCTTATCGAAGTCACGGAACAGGCGTTGTAGCATGACCGATAAAACCATTTTAATTGTTGATGATGAAGCGTCGATCCGCGACATGTTGCGTGTGGCCCTCGAGATGGCAGATTACCAGTGCCTTGAAGCGGAAGACGCACAGCGGGCACATGCGCTGATTGTTGATCGCAAGCCGGACTTGATTTTACTCGATTGGATGATGCCGGGCACCAGTGGTATTGAGTTGGCGCGGCGCCTGAAACGCGATGAGGTCACCGCCGAAATCCCAATTATTATGCTCACCGCCAAGGGTGAAGAGGATAATAAAATTCAGGGATTGGAGGTGGGGGCTGATGATTACATCACCAAGCCCTTCTCGCCTCGCGAGCTGGTTGCGCGGCTCAAGGCTGTGCTCCGGCGCACAGAAGTCATGTCGGGCAGTGTTCCGATCAGCGTCGCAGGATTGACTCTGGACCCCCTCAGTCACCGCGTCAGTATTAACGAGCAGGCTCTACAAATGGGGCCTACAGAATATCGTTTGCTGGAATTCTTTTTGACACACCAAGAGCGTGTTTACAGTCGCAGTCAATTGCTCGATCACGTCTGGGGTGGCAATGTCTATGTTGAAGAGCGCACGGTGGACGTCCATATTCGCCGCTTGCGTAAAGCCTTGCAGCTGAATGAACATGACCGTTTTGTTCAGACAGTGCGCGGTGCTGGTTATCGCTTTTCTACTCAGGTTACAGCTAAAGAATAATTTGCCGTGCGCGGCATCATAGATTTTGGCAGGGCATATTTTGAATAGAGGTTTTAGTGCGGAACTGCGACGCCTGCTGGTATTTACGAGCCTGTGTGTGTGCTTTGGCTTACTTAATGGCTACTTAGTTTGGTCGTTAATCATCGGCGGTGCGGCTTATATGAGCTGGATGATGTGGCAGATTTATCGGCTGGATCTGTGGCTAAATAACTCACACACTCAGCAACCACCCGATGCGTCAGGTATTTGGGGCGATATCTTTGACAATATTGTACGTTTGCAAAAACGTCAGCGACGTGAAAAAGGTTATCTGCAGTCACTGGTGAAACGTGGTCAAGACACCACAGCGGCGCTGCGCGATGGCGTATTGTTACTGGATGGCAGCGGTAATATTGAGTGGTTTAATGCGGCTGCACAGCAGTTGTTAAGCTTGCGCCGCGATGACATGGGTCACCCGTTGGTTAATTATATTCGTCACCCTAAATTCATCGCCTACTTCGAAGGTGGTGATCACCGTGAGATGTTAGAGCTTGCTTCACCGCAATCTGAATCGGTACATTTACAGTATCAGCTAACGCGTTTCGGCCGGGGTGAACACCTGCTGATGATTCGAGATATTAGCCGTCTCTACAATCTTGAGCAGATGCGTAAAGACTTTGTTGCCAATGTGTCACACGAGCTGCGAACACCGTTAACGGTGATACGAGGTTACGTCGAAACGTTGCAGATGAGCCCTGACTTGCCAGAGCGCTGGAATAAAGCACTGAGTCAGATGGAGCAGCAGGGTTTGCGCATGACCAACCTGCTTAACGATCTGCTATCACTCTCGAAACTCGAAACAGACACCAGCGAGTACGATAAGGCACCGGTGAACTTACAGGCCCTATTATGTGCGGTAAAAGACGACGCGCAGGCGCTGTCGTCGGCTGATGAGCATGTTATTCGTGTGGAGTGTGCGGCCGATGCGGCACTTTACGGGAATGAGAAAGAGCTGCACAGCGCCTTTTCAAATTTGGCCTTCAACGCCGTAAAGTACTCGCCAGCGTGTTCGTCTGTGTGCATTCGGGTGGAGGTGTTGGGGCAGAGTTTACAGGTTGTCGTGGAAGACGAAGGTCCGGGTATTGATCCCATACATATACCGCGCCTGACCGAACGTTTTTATCGGGTGGACAGCAGTCGGCATGCGTCGACGGGCGGTACTGGCCTCGGCTTGGCGATCGTTAAACACGTCCTGCTGCGTCATAACGCGAAGTTGGAAATAGACAGCGAGTTAGGCCGTGGCAGTCGCTTTGTGTGTGAATTCCCTGAGGTTCGTATTGTTCCCGTTATCACGGGATCAGAGCTGAAAAATAAAGTCGTTGTGTAGATGCAGGTAGGATAGAAAAGGATTAAATGGCGATAGCAAAGAGTAGGGGAACGGTGAATCAAACTCGGGAGATGCGGGTGCGCTGCAGTAAAGGGTGAGTGTTCACGGCAGGGTTGAGAAGGTTTTAAGTGGAGTTGAGAGGAAAGGTGCGATGAGTGCTCACAGTTGGTGTCGCGGTGAGCACTCAAAAAGTTTAGATAACCATTACACCGTCGCCTTCTACCACAGCGCCTTTTGGCAGCTGGGCCACACCCACTGCGGCCCGAGCAGGGTAAGGCTTATCGAAGTATTCGGCCATGACTTCGTTAACGATCGGGAAGTTACTCAGGTCGGTCAGAAACAGGTTCAGTTTGACGATGTTCTGCAAGCTGCCACCACTGGCTTCACAGACCGAACGTAGGTTTTTAAATACCTGATGCGCCTGGGTTGCGAAGTCGCCGTCAACCAGTTCCATAGTTTCTGGGTTCAACGGAATCTGGCCGGACAAGTAGACCGTGTTGTTGACCTTGACGGCCTGTGAATAAGTGCCGATGGCGGCCGGCGCCTTGTCTGTATGGATAATAGCTTTATTGGTCATGTGACCCCCTAAAAGTAAGTGTTTGTATCAAACTCAGCGCGATCAGCTCTTACCGCGGCTGATTTTTATGACGGAGCGCAGCGCGCGTACGCGGCGCATGATATTCGCAAGGTGCACGCGATTATGAATACCGATACATAGGTTAATCACGCTGTTGTGTGCGTCCCTTTCATCGACATTGATATGTTCAATGTTGGCGCCTAGCTCGGAGATACGGGTGGCAAGTGAGGCAATAATACCGCGCTCTGATTGTACTTCGACGCGCACGTCTACGAGGAACTCGCCGGTGACGATAGGTGCCCAGTTCACGGTATTGGTTTTCTCTGGGCTGCCACGTAAATCGCCAAGGTTTCGGCAGTTATCGCGGTGCACCACCAAACCTTTGCCGGTACTGATGTGCCCGATAATGGGATCGCCGGGAATCGGTCGGCAGCAGCGTGCGAAACTAATAACGAGTCCGTCGGACGAATCGATCATCAGCGGAGAATAGATGCTGGTTGTGTCCGCGCTATCGGTACCGGTGGTGAGCAGTCGTGCGACTGCCTGAGCAATGCGATTACCCAAACCAATGTCTTCAAGTAGCGCGTCAAATGAAGTGACGTTGCTGCCCTTAACGAGGGCTTCTTGCTGCTCCTCGGTGAGCTCTGAAATATTTATTTTGTGCTGCTGTAAGGCTCGACCGAGCATGCGCTGGCCCAGCTCCAAAGATTCATTGTGGCGCTGGTTTTTGAGAAAGTGTCGAATCCCCGAGCGAGCGCGACCAGAAGTGACAAAGTTAAGCCAGTTGGGGTTTGGCTGAGCCTTGGGCGAGGTCACGATCTTAATCTTCTGACCACTTTCTAACGGCTGTGAGAGCGGTGCCAAACGGTCGTTGATACGACACGCCACACAGCGAGTGCCGATGTCTGTATGCACCGCGTAGGCAAAATCAACTGCAGTGGCGCCGGCTGGTAGCTCGACGATTTTTCCATCGGGGGTAAACACGTAGATCTCATCGGGGAAGAGGTCGATCTTCACGTTCTCGATGAATTCGAGTGAGTCCCCAGCGCTTTGCTGCATTTCTAGCAGGCCCTGAACCCATTGGCGGGCACGAGCGTGGCTACCGCTCTGGTTTTCGTTGTCGTCGGTTTTGTAGAGCCAGTGGGCCGCGATACCACTGTTGGCCATTTCGTCCATTTCTTTGGTGCGAATCTGCACCTCAATGGGTACGCCGTGCATGCCTACCAGAATGGTGTGCAGCGATTGATAGCCATTGGCTTTGGGGATGGCTATGTAGTCTTTAAACTCGCTAATGACCGGCTTGTAGAGATTGTGCATGGCGCCGAGCACTCGGTAACAAGTGTCGACCTTGTCGACGATGATGCGAAACGCGTAGACGTCCATGATCTCTTTAAAGGATTTCTTTTTATTGCGCATCTTCAGGTAAATGCTGTGCAGGTGTTTTTCGCGACCTATCACCAGGGCGTTCATGCCTTCGCGCTCGAGGCGCAACTCGATGGCATTTTGGATTTTTTCTACCAGCTCTTTACGGTTACCACGGGCATTTTTAAGTGCGGTTTTGAGCAGCTCGGAACGCATGGGATACATGGCAGAAAAACCACGGTTTTCGAGCTCCAGGCGAATATTGTTCATGCCCAGGCGCTGGGCGATGGGCGCGTATATCTCTAGGGTTTCCTTGGCTATACGCCGCTTTTTTTCAGGGGGCATGACACCCAGCGTGCGCATATTGTGCAGGCGGTCGGCAAGTTTGACCAAAATTACGCGGATGTCGCGCGCCATGGCCAGCGCCATTTTCTGGAAGTTTTCTGCTTGTTTTTCTGCCTGGGTTTCAAACTCAAACTGCGTCAGTTTACTAACGCCGTCCACCAGTTCGGTCACTGTGTCGCCAAACTGTTCGGCCATGGCCTCTTTGGAGATAGGCGTGTCTTCAATGACATCGTGCAGCATGGCGGCCATAAGGCTCTGGTGGTCCATGTGCATGCCAGCAAGGATGTTGGCAACTTCGAGGGGGTGGGTAACGTAGGGTTCGCCACTGCGACGCTTTTGAAATATATGCGCTTGTTCGGCGTAGTAATAAGCGCGTTTTACGCGGTTAATTTGTTGCGGTTCGAGATAAGAGGAAAGCCGGTGACTGAGGGACTCAATGGTCTGCATGGACAGCGACTTTCCTCTTATTACATAGCCTCAAGCGGGCGCCCGAGGCGGGACATCTACATATGGACGGGTTTTACAGCTGAACCGCGTCAGTATCGATAACCATGTCAGCCGCAAAACTCTCTGGCTGTTCGGTCTCGGTGAGGATGCTTGCGTCGATAAAGCCTTCCTCGATTTCACGCAGGGCAATAACCGTTGGTTTATCGTTCTCTGGTGGAACCATTGGCTCTTTGCCGCCAGTGGCGAGCTGGCGAGCACGCTTGCTGCTGATACGTACCAATTCGAAACGGTTATCAACAAAATCGAGACAATCTTCAACGGTAATACGTGCCATAGCGGGTGAGCCTTAATAATAGGGGTGGAAATACACTGCACTACTGGAGCAGTCAATGGGTTCATTATAAACCATCGAACGCTTATGTAGTGCGGTTTTAAGGGCAAATATGCCCCAACGCGAAAAAGTCGGCCAGTGTACGCAAAACAACCAGCCGGGACAAGGCCTCTTGGGGCCTTTAAAAAGCCAGCTTGCGGCACTTAGATGAGCGCTTGTAATAGAGCCTGGTGGCGATTTTGTTGGTTGTTGAGCGTCAGGCGGTGAGCAATTAAAATGGTACGGAAGTCTTGTAGTGCGGCATCAAAGTCATCGTTTACAATAAGGTAGTCGCCTTCAGCGTAATGGCTCATCTCACTTTCGGCTTCGGCCATACGCGCATCTACCACGCTGCTGTCATCGGTGCCGCGACCGCTGAGGCGCTGACGCAACTCGTCGCGCGAGGGTGGGAGTATGAAAATACCGACTGTTTCGGGAATCTGTTTACGCACTTGCTGGGCGCCTTGCCAGTCAATTTCTAAAATTACGTCTTGGCCGTTGGCTAGGGTGTCTTTAACCCACTGCGTTGAGGTGCCGTAGCGATTGCCAAAAACCTCAGCGTGCTCAAGGAAGGCGTCCTGTCCGATCATGGCGACAAAGTCGTCCATCGCGGTGAAGTGATAGTTGACGCCGTCGACCTCTCCGGGGCGCATGTCGCGGGTGGTGTTGGAGACGGAAACCAAGACACCGTCGGTGCTGTCAATCAGCGCCGCAACGAGACTGGTTTTACCCGCCCCTGAGGGGGCGGAAACTGTGTAAAGGGTACCTTGGGCGCTCATGTTACTACCTATATTCTTTATGTCGTATGTGTGAAGAGCGTGTCAATAACAGGCTAGTCTGTTATTCGATATTTTGAATCTGCTCACGCATTTGTTCAATCAATACTTTGAGTTCAACGGCGGCCTGGGTGGTGTCGGTCACAATTGATTTGGATGACAGAGTATTGGCTTCGCGGTTGAGCTCTTGCATTAGGAAGTCGAGCCGCCGGCCGACGCTGCCCTCTTGTTTGAGGGTGCGACGCACTTCAATCACATGGGTATCTAAGCGATCGAGCTCTTCATCGACGTCTGTCTTCTGTGCGAGCAGCACCATCTCCTGCTCAAGTCGGTCATTGTCGAGGTCGGCTTTAACCGCCTCAAGCTTTTCCACTAAGCGCGTGCGTTGAGCGGCGAGAATACTGGGCAGAATTCCACGAACCAAGGTGACCTGTTCGGTGATGCCGTCGAGGCGCTGTTCGATAAGCTGCTGTAATTCCGCGCCTTCACGGCCGCGGTGGTCAATGAGGTCGTCGATGGCGGCGTTAAAGCCGTCGAGCGAACCGGCCAAGATCAACTTACGGTCGACCTCTGCGCTGGCCAGCATGCCTGGATAGCGAAGTATCTCGAGGGCGGTGACGGGGGTGGTTTGTGTCAGCGAGCTTTCGACGTCATTGATGGCGCTCTGCAGTTGCTGCAGCAGTTCATGATTCACCTCTAGCTGGGCATCACCCTGATTGAGCTGATAGGTGAAACTGACCTCTACCTTGCCACGCGACAACTTCTTACGCATGGCATCGCGCAGCTTGGGCTCAAGTTCGCGCACCAATTCAGGCAGACGGAAATGCGGCTCAAGGTAACGGTGGTTAACGCTGCGGATTTCCCACACGAGGTTGCCCCACTCGTGTTGGGATTCGTGGCGGGCAAAGCCGGTCATACTCAGTGGCATTGTGCGTTCCTTTAGACCTGTGGTGAGACGGGGTTAACAAGAGCTAAAGCCCAATGAAGCCCTCAAATTAAGCGCTTCTAAAACCCTGTCTACAGATGATTGGATTGTCGCGATCTTACCACAGCATTTGGGCTTCTTCGGGTATGAAGCGGCAAGATTTCCAACCCGGGAGTTGTCATCACAACTGTCCCTCCCCTCCCTACCCCGTCTTGTATAAGGGCAGAATCATGGGAAGACCCAGTGGCCGCAGACAGATAAAATGTGCGACCTAGGTATTATCTGACACTTTACTTGCCACGCCGAAGGCGCGGATAGATTGAGTTCAGTAACACCAACGTCGGTGGTATTATTGAAGTTCTGGATACCTCTGAAGTTGGGTTATTAAGTTATGGCGAGATCGCATCGATGATGAGCTTGGTTAACAAAGGGATCGCAGAACTGCAGCAAACGGCGCTGGCTAACTATTAGCGCTGTTAAAAGTAAGGATGAGTGCGGCCTTGGGCTCTGACTAAGGCTATTTATCTATTCGTTCATGAGGGACGGAAGTAAAACAAGGAGTTGTTATGCTACAAAGAGTATTGGGCGTTATTTTGTTCTCGGTGGTATTTACCTCCACCGCAGCTCAAGCGGCGGTTTTTAAATGTGTGACGGCCGAGGGCGTTGCTAAGTTCAGTAACAGGCCTTGTCCCGCACAAGTATTAAGTGGCGACTCGGAAGCCCATCAGCTTTACCGTGACTTGCAGAAGGAATTAGTGAAAGGCAGTGCGATTATCAGTTCGGCACAGGGTGGTACAGCACAAGTACTCAGTTGTCAGAAAAAGCAAAAGGCGTACGTCGACAATCTGAGCACCTTTGAGCCCCGTGTGAAAGTGCAAGCAGCTCGCTTCAATGGTTTCCAGTCTAGTTACGCCCTGCTACAACAGTGTGGTGCATGCCAGTCCCGTGCACGACGTCACTGCACGGGTGCCGCTAAAGCCTTGAATCAAGTGAAGTCAGACATTGTGAACAGTCAGGTGAAGATAGAGCGGCCAGCCTGGGCGCGACGCTATGACTGAGCATAGCTAGGGCGCGGGCGTTTATTGCCTGCGCTGTATACCGAGAGCCGCCCATCATCGATGAGGCGGCTTAATAAGATGGTTCCCCTCGCTTTCCCAGCCGCTAGACTGGGGAGTGAGACCTCCCAACAAGGAGAACCATCATGTCTACTATCAAAGTCCTTGGTATCGATTTAGGCAAGTCTTCTTTCCA
>Ga0209826_1001033_pt1 | contig 19780 bp, 19 predicted proteins | sample GOMGulsemesocosm_5_FD_184637 | JGI IMG/M metagenome (GOLD analysis project Ga0209826, IMG submission 184637) | Methane-oxidizing microbial communities from mesocosms in the Gulf of Mexico - GOM15C Gulf of Mexico (SPAdes) (version 2) | ecosystem: Environmental > Aquatic > Marine > Cold seeps... | reverse complement strand
TTTAAAACGGTATATCGTCATCAAAATCTATTGATGGCTCTTGAGGGTTTACTTTAGGCGCTTGTTGCTGCTGCCCTTGTTGAGAAAAACCACTTTGTTGTTGACCTTGAGAAGCATAACCACCTTGTTGTTGAGGTGCTTGTTGTTGCCCTTGTTGATTCGGGCTAGAAAACCCTCCACTTTGTTGTGCTGGCTTGTTATAAGATTGCTGCTGCCCTTGTGGAGCGAAACCACTACTTTGCGAAGACGCTTGTTGTTGCCCTTGCTGATTTTGAGGAGAAAACCCTCCACTTTGTTGCTGTCCAAAGCCAGACTGGCCAGATTGATTCTGAGGAGCAAAACCACCTTGTTGACCAGATGATTTGCTATCCAACATTTGCATCACACCATTAAACCCTTGTAATACAATCTCAGTCGTATATTGATCTTGACCTTGCTGGTTAGTCCACTTACGTGTTTGTAATGAACCTTCAAGATAAACTTTTGAGCCTTTTTTTAAATATTCACCAGCAATTTCTGCTAACTTACCAAACATAACTACACGGTGCCATTCAGTTTTTTCTTTTTGTTCACCCGTTTGTTTATCTTTCCACGTATCTGACGTTGCCACAGTAATATTTGCTACTGCCCCACCATTTGGCATAAAACGTACCTCAGGATCTTTACCTAAGTTACCTACAATTATTACCTTATTTACACCTGCCATGAAAAATCCTATTGATTGTACACTTCTAAAACAAAATGAACGCTAAACAAACATTTCAATTTACAAGTTAAAAAATTTAATTAAGAGAGTAATTCTATAGGGAGAACAGCACAAATTCGAGTGCTTTTTTCGATTAGAGACTATTTATTTTTAGCTAATTGATTTTTATCAAATAACCTAAAAGCAGAATGACTACCCTTGATAGATATGCTGACTTAATTGTTCACGAATTTCATCTGATATTTTCTTAGAACTTTGTATTTGATAATCAAAATTAACCATAGCAGCAATACCCGACACACACTTTTCCCCATGCTGCCAAAGCTCTTGATAAACATCAAAGGAAGCATTACCTATACGGCTAATGTAGGTGCGTATTTCAACTTCTTGCCCATAAAACAACTGCTCATGGTAAGAGACTTCAATTTTAGCAATAATAAGTTGCCATTTTTTTAGATCTAGGTCGGGCATGAACAATTTAAATATTGGTACTCTTGCACCTTCAAACCATACGGGCACTTTAGTATTGTTAATATGACCAAGGGCATCTGTATCACTAAAACGTGGCATTAATTTTTCTGTAAACATTGATATTTATCACTATTTTTATCTGTATATTGCAGTTATAGTAACTTTAGAAACAAAAAAAGAAAACAAGTAAAAAATTAATTAAAGGCTATAATTAAAATCAAATCGAAGCCTTTCATCAAGGGATTTACATTATTTCCATCCGCAGTAAATATTCATACTTGTTATTTCCCACAATTATTACCGTGTTTTCGCTAATAATTGGGCTCTCTGTATTAAAGACTGATGCACAAGAAATTTACTCCTTAAAAGCTTTCATTCTAGAAAAAAACTGCGACCAAAAACAGCCAAATATTACTTTTAAACCGCACACTATTTTCGATGAAAATGAAAAGGGCTTTATTTTTCTCCATCGTTGGGCAAATGCTATCCATATAAACACTAAAACATTAACAATTGAAAATGAAGCCGCTTTTTTTCTTAATAAATGTGATAAGAACTTCTTCGACATGGCTGAATTAGAAAGATATTTACGTAGTAGAAAATACTTACGTGACGCAAAAGTATCTAGCGATGAAATGGTAGAAAATATCACTATCACTACTTGGGATAACTGGTCATTAATGCCAACGATAAGCTTTGGTCGTCAAGGAGGAGAAAGCACCTATAGCTTTGGTATTAAAGAGCGTAATTTATTAGGTCTAGGTATTGATGCTGAAATTGAAACTTATAGAAACTCCCAGCGTAAAGGTTTTAAAGTCACTAGTACTATTCCTTTATTTAGAAAGCAAAATATCGATCTAAAACTACGCTTTGCTGATAATGACGATGGCACTCAACAGTCTCTATTTTTACAAAAACATTTTGCTAGTTTCTATACCAACAAAGCTTATTTATTTGGTTTTAATAAAGAATCTCGAAACGATACTATTTATCAAAACGATAGCGAAGTAGCTATTTATGCCCATGACATTAATCATAAAAATGCTGAATATGCTTGGTTAAACTCTAATACTGAAAATGAACTAGTACGATATAGCGTTGGTATAACACAAGATAAGCATTATTTTTCTTATACTGACAAAACCAATAATAACTTTGACTCACTATTTTTACCACAAGATAGAAACTTTATTTATCCATGGATTGGCTTTGACTACATAGAGAAAAACTTTAAAAAACTCACTAATATTCATTTAATTACTCAGATAGAAGACTTCAACCATGGTTGGCAATTTAGCTCTAAACTGGGTCTTAGTGACGGTAATAAAGAAAATAGTGCCTGGGCTTTATTTCAGGCGAGCATTAATAAAGGTTTTGAAATCCACACTGATGCACTTTTACTAATGAATATTGCATTAGATGGTGATATTTATCATCAAGAAAGTAACCGTATATTGCTTAATATTGACACTGAATATTTTTACAATATTAATACAAACTGGGGTGTTTATTTAAATAACACCAATGTAATGAGCCAGAATCAATACCTTGATAAACCTGTTACTATCGGAGGAAGTACTGGCTTACGAGGCTTTCCTCTTCAATACCAACATGGTAAACATAGCGTAAAGTTTACTAGTGAAATACGCTATTACCCTCATATTAATTTATTTAAGTTATTCGATCTTGCTGGCGCCGCTTTTTTTGATACAGGCAGAGCCTTTGGTGATATAGACGCAGAAGGCGTTAAAGACAATATAGAAGATGAATGGCTATATTCTATCGGTATTGGCGCTAGATTATATTCACCCCACTCAGCGGGTAATCATCAAGTCATTCATATAGATTTTTCTTTTCCGCATAGTAAGAACACTGACATTAATAATTTTGAAATTAGAATTGAAGCAAAACAGTCTTTCTAACAATCCTCCCAATTAACACTACCGCTCTATAAAAATCGCTTTAAAATACGGTCGATTTGGGCAAAGCGTATTTTTTTAAGTAGTTTTTTAGGTTTATCTGGGTAATCATTAATCGCATCAAGTTCATTAAAGTGCTTTATTTTTTTAGTATATTCCATAATGCTCTCTAACTCTGGTGCCACTTTACTCATTAAGTTATGAGAAGGGTCATCAAGCAAAATGCCATTTTCTAAATCTAACGCCCATGCTCTTGGATTTAAATTACTACCCGTTAACAAATGGTAACGTTCATCACTAATAATACCTTTTAAATGAAAGCTATTATCTTCATGCTTCCATAAATGTATATTTAACAATCCATTATCAATAAAATGTTGATAGCGCTTAACAAAGCGCTTTAATAGCATTTCATAAATATATGGCACGATGCCAATAGTACTAAATGCCGTTTCATCCGCAATGTAAAAATCATTAGCCGTTTTATCGCCCACCACTAACGTAATGTTCACACCTCGCTTTAAGGCTTTAACGACATCTTTAGCTAATACGGGTGGTAAGTTAAAATAAGGCGTGAAAATTAATAACTTTTGTTGAGTGGTTTTAATGGTATTGCGAATAACTTTATTTAAGTTGTTTTTTCGACGCCCATAACCAATCAAAGGCGTTATTGATATAGGGTTATTAATAATACTCGATTTTTTATCACACTCTTCAAAAAGTATTTGATAAGCTGATTTTTTCAATAATGACTTTAACGCTACAATATTTCGTTTCTGCTGAACAGCACTAGGTAACTCTATTTCATTAAGCAATGGAGCAAGTTTTGAATTAACAAAAGTATAAGTTAAATATTGGCAAAAACTATTTGCAAGGGTGGTGTTATTAATTTGATAATATCTATCTAAACGATAACGCTCTCCTTGCTGCATGTAAATATCGTTAATGCTAGCACCCGTATAAAAAAGAATATCATCAAAAATCATACCCTTTAGATGCAACACACCAAAAAGCTCTTTTCTTTTCACTCCAACACCATAAATAGCAATTTTTTGCTGATATTGTTCTGCTAAAGCAAGATATAAGGCACGATTACCTAAATTTTCTTTTTCACCAATCAAACCACGTTGACCTCGATGAAAATCAACAAATATTTTAATATCTAAGGTAGGCGTTTTATTCTTAGCTTTATATAATGCATGCATTACTTCTCTACCTGCGTCATCATCTTGCAAGTAAAGCGCGGTAATATATATACGATGGCGAGCATTAGCAATTAATGACAATAATTGTTGTTTGTATTGCTTGGGTGCAGAAAAAACTTCAATATCTGCATTGCTAATCACTAATTTTTTCATTTCAAAAGTCAAAGGCTAAGATTTATAACTATAAATACGTTTGCAGCAGTATACGTCAGTTTCTACTTTTCTAAAGTAAATTTTATGAATGGTTGTGATAAGTGACACCAATACCAGTAAATTAGTAATCAAGTATTAACGATAATAAATTTTAAAAAGCCAGCGCTAATTGCATAATAGCGGCCTATCAAAATTTAGAGTGACAGTATTATTGAAAGATCATCGAGCCTTCTAGCGTTAATAATAGTAGAATATTCAGTAATGATAACAAAGTATTGAATAAAAATGAGTCAAGAGTTCATTAACAAACAAGCATTAGTAACTTTAATCACAAATAAACTTAAAGATGAACTAAACCAAGCGGTTAGTGCAGCCAATCAAGCTCATGCAGCAGCAGTAAACGATCAAAGCGTTGCAGAAACCCAATATGATACACTGGCAATTGAAGCAAGCTATTTAGCTGAAGGACAATCAAGGCGAGTACAAAAACTACAAGCAGCAATTAATGATTATCAAATATTGACGCTATTAGATTTTGATGAAAATAAATCAATAGCGCAATCTGCTTTAATACAACTATGTGCTGATCAACAAAAACAGCATTGGTTTTTCATTGGTCCTGCCGCAGGTGGCTTTCGTTGCCAATTAGAAAAACAACATATTACAGTTATAACCGAAAAATCGCCCATGGGTTTAGCTTTAATGGGAAAATATCAAGAAGATGATATTAAAGTCATGCTTGGCAATAATCAGTTGGTCGATTACATCGTGCAAGTACAGTGATTTGTTCACCACATTATTTAATTTAAAGGCACAGAAGCGCTAATTAAGCTTGGCTGAAGATCAAGCATAAGACAACGCAGTTTAAAAAAACATAACATATCATTTTTATATCTTTTTAACTTCTAAATAAATTCATTATAATCCCATTATTGTATAATGATGAGATCAACTATGACTGAATTCACTCCCTTATCTGCCTTACTTGGCGGCATAATATTAGGCTCATCAGCCTTATTACTCTTGTTTTTAAATGGTCGTATTGCTGGGATTTCTTCTATTGTTAGCGGTTCATTTAAACCTTTAGTAAAAAAACCTCAATGGCAGTGGCTTTTTCTGCTAGGACTAATATTATCACCATTAGTATTAACAGCTTTTGATTATCCAATTACAACTAAAATTGATTTATCTTGGCCAGTGATTATTGGCGGCGGATTTTTAGTTGGTTTCGGTGCCCATTTAGGCTCAGGGTGTACAAGTGGTCACGGTATTTGTGGTATTGGACGATTGTCACCTCGCTCAATTCTGGCAACCTGTGTATTTATGATAATCGCGGTTATAGTGGTTTTTATTAGCAAACATTTACTATAGAAATATTAAGAGTATAAAAATATGAAACTCATTGTCTCCTTCTTCTGCGGCTTATTTTTCGGTATTGGTCTTTATATCTCGCAAATGGTAAACCCTCAAAAAGTTATTAACTTTTTAGATATTGCTGGCTCTTGGGATCCTAGCTTAATGTTTGTAATGGGTTCGGGGTTGCTTACTTTTGGGCTGGGTTATTTTTTCTTGATAAAGAAATCGAAAAAACCTGTACTAGCAGAGCAATTTTTTATCCCTGAGCGTGCATTAATTACAAAACCTTTAATTTTAGGTTCAATAATGTTCGGTGCAGGCTGGGGAATAACCGGTATTTGTCCTGGACCTGCCGTCGCTAGTATTTTAACCTTTGAACCCAAAATATTTGTTTTTATTGGTATGATGCTAATAGGTATGTTTACCGCAAGAGCCAGCCTAAAAACGAAATATACTTCTAGTGAAGAGTCATTAACTCCCGCTATGAAAGCTGTTGGATCTGATTAGTTAAGTACACAATCCTACTTGCCATGCCTTCGATAATAGCATCTTTGCATTTGTCTTTGAGCTTGGCTGGTAAGTCGCGTAACGCATCTTGATCAATACACAATATAATTGAATCTTCTATCGCTTTAGCTGATGCACTTTTACGATGTTTATTAATAAAGCTACTTTCACCTATAAATTCTCCTACCGACACATAACCAAGCACGTTATCCGTATCGTTTTTAGTAATGGCTATTTTACCTGACAAAACAATATAAAAGTTACGATTAAGATCCTCTTCCTTTTGTACAAACTTGTCTTTATAGCATTTGTAGCAAATTGACGAGTTTAATAACATCTCTCGCTCACCTACAGATAAGTGTTTGAAGAAGTTAACACGTGCAACAATCTCTAGTAACTTTAAATGGGAGATATTCTTTAAAGGAAACATTAATTACCTTCCTGCTGTAGTAATGCTTTAATCGCGGGTAAATCAACAACTTTTTCATCAACTTTAAGGTAAGCAACCATTGCACCCTTTGTTGGAATGCTTATTCCTGAGTTATCATTAACAAGTGTTGCTTCAATAACACCCGGCATATTAATAAGTAACTCAACCACTTCACTCGCTTTTTCTTCGCAGTTAATTGGAGTGGCAAAACTAAAGTTTTTAGACTTTTTTAAGCTCTGCATACTAAAACTAAGTATTAACCAGATTAAGCTCGCTATAAACATGACTAAGAAAATACTATTTTCACCAAAGCGACTAGCAATAAGGCCACCAACAACTCCACCAACAAAGGCACCTAAAAACTGATTAGTAGAATAAATACCCATCACACTACCTTTAACGCCAGCAGGAGCAATGCGCGATAATAGTGAGGGCATAGTCGCCTCTAAATAATTAAAAGCTGTAAAAAATAGCACTACCGATACCACCAAACTCCAAAAACCTAATGGCAATAGCCACAATAAAAACAATGCCAAACTAAGCAGGGCAATAGCCGCACTAAACATCGGTTTTTCTTGCTGCTTTTTCATGGCAAAAATCATAAAGGGTACCATCAAAATAAACGAACCAAATAGCGTGGGTAAATAGACCTGCCAATGACTTTCTAATGCTAAACCACTCGCAACAAATTGCTTAGGTAGCGTAACAAAACAAGCCGTTAATGCCATATGTAAAATAAACACGCCCCAATTCAAACGGGACAATTGCGGGTGACGAATAAGCTTGCTAAGTTGCTCAGGAAGAGCAACGCTATCACCGCGCGGCGCTTTATTCACTGAATAAGGCACCATAAATTGAATCATTAGCATGGCGAGAATAGTTGTAAAACCAGTAAACCAAAATAAACCGCTTAAACCAAAAGCATCGGCGACTATTGGCCCTAAAATCATCGCAAGAGTAAATGACAAGCCAATAAACATACCGATAGTTGCCATTACTTTCGGGCGCTGCTCTTCACGCGTTAAATCGGCTGCTAATGCTAAAACTGCACTGGCAATAGCGCCCATGCCTTGTATAGCTCGCCCCACCACAACACCATAAATAGTAGTAGAAAGTGCAGCAACAATACTACCAATTAAAAATACCACCAAACCCGCTAAAATGACTGGTTTACGGCCATACTTATCAGACAAGATCCCCATTGGAATTTGTAATAAGGCTTGTGTTAAGCCGTAAGCACCAATAGCAAGGCCTAACCATAAGGGGCTATAACCTGCTAATTCTTCACCATAAATAGCAAATACTGGTAAAATCATAAACAAGCCGAGCATACGTACACCAAAAACACTGGCGAGGGAAAATGCAGCTTTTTTCTCGATACGGTTTAAACCTGAAACACTCATGGAAATTTTTTACCCATTACTTATTCGTTATAAAAAATTGGAAAACCAAATGGCGAAAAATAAAAATCACCGTAGTTTATCATGCTAATGCTAGCAACAAAAATGATCCTGTTAGCTTTGTTAAATTATACCCATTTCATTAAACTTTTGATCTTATTGTACGTAGAAAAAATATTTCAAGAAGGCTAGAAAAGAAGCCAGTTATGGTGGCCTGGTAAATAAAAGGGTGCTAACTAAATATCACTTTAGTGTAGTCATTTAGGTGCAGTCATTTAAATGTCATATCTTTGAGTTATGATGTGACTAATTAAAAATAAAATCTTAGAGTGGTGTGTGTGACAAAAAGTGATGGGTACAAGTATGTTGAAAAGGAACTTAGCTGGTTGTCGTTCAATGAACGGGTTTTACAGGAAGCTGCAGACAAGTCTGTTCCTATTGTAGAGCGGGTGCGCTTTTTAGGAATATTCTCTAATAACTTAGATGAATTTTTTCGTGTTCGAGTAGCGAATGTTAAGCGTAAGGTGCTTATTGAGAAAAGCCTAGAAGATGAAACACCGACAAAAAACCTTTTGCGTGCTATTCAGAAAAAAGTATTAAAGCTTCAGGAAGAGTTTGACGTTATTTATTTGGATGTTTTAAAGGCGCTTGCACAGCAACATATCTTTTTAATTAATGAAGAGCAATTGAGTTATGATCAAGGGCATTGGCTTCGAGAGTATTTTTATAATAAATTAAAGCGATATATTGAACCTATCATCATTAATGAAAATACAGATTTAGCCTCCTTATTAAAAGATGATTCAACCTATTTGATTTGTGAAATGATTAATGGGGATGACATTCAGTATGCAGCTGTTGCTATCCCAACGAGTGACTCTCCTCGCTTTATTGAATTGCCGCGAGAGAAAGGCAAGAGACGTAAAAATATTATCATGTCAGATAATGTAATTCGCTATTGTTTTAACGATATATTTTCAGCGTATTTTGATTATACACAGCATAACGTATATTCAATGAAAATGACCTGTGATGCTGATTTTGGTTTAACTGATGATATTGACCAATCGTTGTTAGAAAGAATGTCGACAGGACTTAAACAGCGCCTTAATTCACAGGCTGTTCGCTTTGTTTATGAGCGTGATATGTCATCTTCTGCAATTAACATGTTAAAGGGCAAGTTGGGTATTTCTAAGCATGACAGTATTATCCCAGGTGGTCGTTATCATAATTTTAGAGACTTTATAGGTTTTCCAAATATAGGGAGAAGGCATTTAGAGAACCCTAAAATGCCTGCTTTAATATCGCAAGATTTCGCTAAATATCCCAGTGTTTTTCAAGCAATTAAAAAGAAAGACATTCTGCTGAGTTACCCTTACCATAAGTTTAGTCATTTTACTGAAATGCTCCGCGAGGCAGCCTTTGATCCTGCTGTTTTTGAAATAAAAATTAGTGTGTATCGAGTAGCAAGCAATAGTCGTATTATCAAATCATTAATCAATGCAGTGAAAAATGGTAAAAAAGTATTGGCTATTATAGAGTTACATGCGCGGTTTGATGAGCAAGCAAATATAGAGTGGGCAAAGGTGTTAACCGAAGGCGGGGTAAAGGTTGAGTTTGGTGTACCCTCTTTAAAATGCCATAGTAAGTTATGTCTGATTGGGCGGCACGAGAAAGATAAAGCCGTGTACTACGCTCATATAGGAACGGGGAATTTTCATGAAAAAACAGCTAAAATCTATACCGACTTTAGCTTGTTCACCCGTAACGAAGATATTACCAAAGAAGTGCTTGATGTCTTTGATTTCATCGTTCATAGCTATAAAAGAAAAGCATTTAAGCATTTAATTGTTTCGCCTATTAGTACGCGAGATTGGATCAATCAATCAATTGATAATGAAATTAAAATAGCTAAAAAAGGTCATAAGGCAGAAATTTTATTAAAAGTGAATAACCTTGACGATAAAAGTATTATTCGTAAACTCTATGAAGCAAGTTGTGCGGGTGTGAAAATTCGTATGATTATTCGAGGCATGTGTGTGTTAGTACCTGGTGTGGAAGGTCAGAGTGATAATATTGAGGTTATTTCAATTGTCGATCGTTTCTTAGAGCATACTCGGATGAGTGTTTTTCATAATAATGGTAACCCAAAGGTTGTTATTAGCTCAGCCGATTGGATGACGCGAAATATTGATCGCCGAATAGAAGTCGGCTGTCCTATTTATGATGAAGATATTAAACAACGACTCATTAATATTTTTCACATACAATGGAGTGATAGAACAAAAGCTAGAGTTATTGATAAAAAACAAGTTAATGAGTATAGGCCTCGTGGTAACAAACGAAAAATACGATCACAAGTAGCAATATATGATTACCTGACAGCGATTGAAAATAAAAAAATATGACAGATAAAATGATTAAGAAAAGTGATAACACAGCGTTGCTAGCGGCATTAGATCTTGGTTCTAATAGCTTTCATTTGATTATTGCGCGTATGAAAAATGGCGTTATTGAACCGGTTAAACGGGTGAAACATCGCGTTAAGTTAAGGGCGGGGTTAGATAAAGAAAATGAGTTGAATTATGAATCAATTCTACGTGCTGTCTCTAGCTTGAAAGAAATAGGCGATATATTAAAAGAAAGTGAAGTAGAAAAAGTTAGAGTTGTTGCAACACATACCATTCGTGAGGCAAATAATCGCAATACACTGTTAACATTAGCTGAACAGGCGTTAGGCTTTCCAATAGAAATTATTTCTGGATGTGAAGAAGCACGTCTTATCTATCAAGGTGTGGTACGTAGTGAAGCGATACTAGATAGCACTTTGGTGGTTGATATTGGTGGCGGAAGTACCGAAATAGTGATGGGTGAAGGCTGTGAAACCCTCTATAGAGAAAGCAAAAGTATGGGCTGCATTAGCTTTACTGAACGTTATTTCTCAAAAGAGTTGAGCAAAAAATCATTTGAAAAAGCCGAAATAGCTGCCTTACAGAAATTAGAGTTTTGTTCGCATCGCTTTAAAAAAGTAAAATGGAAAAATATATTTGCGACGTCAGGCACCGCTAAAGCACTTTTTAAAGCCGTTGGTTTAGTAGGCGAAAATACCGATAGTTTATTGTTGAGCGACCTTTTAGCGCTAAAGACCTTGTTATGTCATAAATCGGGTTTTGAAAAACTTGCATCGGTAGATATTGATGAAGCAAGAGCCTGCGTTTTACCTGCAGGCGTGGCAATTATGATCGCAGTGATGAAAAGCTTAAGTATTACCAAGTTAAAGTTTTGCAGTGCGGCTTTGCGTGAAGGTGTTCTTTATGAAATGGAGCAGCAGGATAAAGAGCAAAATACACGACTGTTAACCCGTCAAGATATGCAAACACGCTATCATATCGATCGAAGACAGGCACAACAAGTGGCAGAAACCTGTGAGTTGTTATGGAATCAAGTGGCTGAAGATTGGAGCTTAGACAAGACAGGTTTTAAAGAACTGTTAAAAGAAGCTGCTTATTTATATGAAGTGGGTTTACAAATTAGTGTCAGTGATTTTCAAAAGCACTCAGGCTATATTTTGGCAAATAGCGAATTGCCCGGTTACAACCAAGATGAGCAGCAGCTGTTAGGTTTACTGGTAAGTAACGGAAGAAAAAAATTCAAACAAAGAAATTTGCCATTACTGCGCAATGTTAGTCATAAAGCGTTAACACGTTTAATTCGTTTATTTCGTTTAGCGTTGTTGCTAAATAATAGCCGTCTGCCATTAGTGATTGACTTACTAAGCTTGAGGGTAAATGGAGGTCATATGCAGTTGACGATTGATAAGGCGTTTTTTCTTGAGCGAGATTTAAATGTTGCCGATTTAGATAAAGAAGCGAAATTAATGGCTAAACTGGGTAATAAATTATCGTACCAATTGGTTTAATGCCATCACTCAACCCTAGAAATATTATTTAGATGTGCTGTTATATTTTAACAAAGCATCTTCAATCAATCCTTCAATTAGCTTTTGTAAGCTAGTATCTTGTTCTATCGCCATTATTTTCAAGGCTTTTAGTGTCTTTTTTTCTAAACGAAGAGATGTACTTTTCTTTGTTTTGCTAGGGTTACTGCTTTCTTTTTTAGCGTCTTCTTTTGAATTTTTCATTGGCATATAACTAGTAAATATAAAGTAATTTAATAATATTAGAAATATTGAGCGTAGAAGTAAAGCCTCGCCATCAGTTTATCTGATAGCGAGAATTGACTAAAAAGAAATTATAGCTTCTTTTTTAGTTTCTTAACTTTTTTAGTTAACGCTTTGATTTTTAGTTTGATTACTTTTTTCTTAGATAGAGTTTTAGCTTCTTTTTTCTTAGATAGAGTTTTAACTTCTTTTTTCTTAGACATGGTTAGTTCCTTATTATCAACATTTATGTAATAATGATGTCTATACGTTGTTACGTAATGACGTCATCAGGGTGATATTACAGCCCTTATTATTTATTTTCAAGTAAATTGTTTTTTTATTTGTTTGACGAATGATACGAGATTAAAAATGTACTTATTATTCGAATTCAGGAAATGATTGATTTGTATTAAATTTTTTATATAGATTAAGGGGTAATGAATGGAACAGTTAGTTATTAAAATAGCAGGAATTGGTCAGGTAACATCGGTTATATTGACTAAACATGGTTTTAAAACAGTGGCTGATGTAGCAAACGCCAGTGTTGAAAGTTTATCAGTAGTGCCAGGTTTTGCTAATGCCAGGTCGCTTCAAACGATACAGAGAGCAAAAGCTTTACTTCAAACCGAGAATATATCGGTTTCTAAAGAAGTGACTGATTCAGTTGCCTGTAAAGAAAAATTGGTTTCTAAAAAACTGATAAGGAATAAAAAAGCGACAAAGAAAAGTAAAAACAAAGATAAAAATACAGATGAAAAAATCGCCAAAAATAAAAAAAAGAAAGCAGAAAAAAATAGATTAAAGCTAGAGGCAAAAAAATTAGCTAATAAAATCACTAAGTTAAAAGATAAAAAATCAGCTAAAGATAAAGCGAAAAAAGCCCGTAATAAAACGGCTACAAAAAAGAAAGCCAGTAAAAAAAGCAAGAAAAAATAGGGGGATCCCGATAGGGCTGGGCTAGAAACGCTTTATGCGTCGTTATTGATTCGACAAGGAGGCTATATGGATGGTGTTATTAAAAAGTGCAGGAGAATATTCTCCTGAACAACCATTCTATTCCTTGCCTAAAAGCGTTTATAATTCAAAGTCCAGCGGACTCTTACACCTTGAGGAGGCTTGATGTATATACCTATATTCATTCAAATTGCGAGTTTTGAAGCGTTTTAAAATCCCATCTGCTGCATTGCTTTCAATCCTAATATCAAGCTATTGCTCAATCAAACACCTTGCACATAAGTTTTTAAATTTACCTCATATTCTCGCCTTTTGAACAATCACCAGTATATTTAATCAAAAAACTCAGCATCATGCTGAACTGCATGAGATAAGTCATTTAATTTAGCCGAGATTTTTTCTAATTTCCCGACAAGAGCCGTATCTATTCCAGCTTCAATTAATAATTCCAGCTCATCATAATGCTCATTCTGAAGAGAGTGGCCAGCACTTTCGACAAGCTCGCGAAACCTGTTAGCTATATTTTTTGCCTGTTTATTTTTATGCATGATTTTATCCTGTTAAAAACGATTCATGGTTAAGTGGTCGCTGTTCTTTGATTCTTTTTCATCTGACGGTGATTCTTTTTTCTTTGGTTCCCTTAGCTCTTTAGGTAACCACTTAGGATCTTTATCTAATGAATGCTCACCTTTTTCATAAATTGTAGAAGCAGAACCAACAATCAGTTCATCTGGACTTACGACAACATCAGTATTTTTGTTTGGGTAATCAAGACCATTCAATATAAAGCGCATAGCATTAATTCGAGCGCGTTTTTTACAGTCTGACTTCACCACAGTCCATGGAGCATCTGCTGTGTCAGAATAAAAGAACATCGCCTCTTTTGCTTCAGTATAATCTTCCCACTTATCTAGTGAGGCTAGGTCAATAGGACTTAATTTCCATTGTTTCAGCGGGTCTAGCTGACGCTTCTGGAAGCGCCTGAATTGTTCATTACGGCTAACTGAGAACCATAATTTATGCAGTGTTATACCACTACGTGTCAGCATGCGTTCCAACTCTGGTGCCTGACGCATAAACTCAAGGTACTCCCCTGGCTTACAAAACCCCATGACACGCTCAACACCTGCCCGGTTGTACCAGGACCGATCAAGCATAACAATTTCTCCTTTTGATGGCAGGTGTTTAATGTATCGCTGGAAATACCATTGCCCCTGCTCACCTTCACTCGGTTTTTCAAGTGCAACAACCCTTGCGCCACGAGGATTTAGATGTTCCATCATTCTTTTAATTGTACCGCCTTTACCTGCGGCATCTCGTCCTTCGAAGATGATTAAAATACGCTGTCCTGTCTTTTTTACCCATCCTTGCATTTTTAATAACTCAATCTGCAAATCCTTTTTCAAGGTTTCATATTCATCCTCCCCCATTTTCTCTTTATACGGATAGTTTGCATTTGAAAATATTTTACGATTACTCAGCTTTGTAACTTTTTTAGCCGAAGCCAAATTCTGATCTTTACGATCTTCAGAAATCCTGGGTAATGTTAATGTTGGTTCTTTATTCATACTAACCCTCCTTATTTAATAGGTTTAAATTAAAACCCTACTATCTATTTCTATATGATAGCGCTGATAGATAAAATTACTTTGACATCTATCAATAATTATAGGGATTTTAATAATCTGCATCCATGCAGCGTTATATAGGTGGTGCTCTATTAGGTTTTTCCGCTTTATTATTAACAGGTCGTATACGTAATGCCGCCAGAAAACACCAAATAAAATTGGCAGCTGTAGTAGGCCCCATCACACTACCTTTAACGCCTACAGGGGAAGTACGAGAAAGTATTGACGGCATAGTCGCCTCTAAGTCATTAAAAAAACAATTCAGCCACAGTGGCAATAACGACAGCAAAAGTTAGGTTAAGCACTAAACCAGCACGCATCATTTGCTTTTGCGGAACTAAGCCAGATGAAAATACAATAGCATTGGGGGGCGTTGCTACAGGTAACATAAAAGCACAAGAGGCGCATAAAGCAATAATTACAGCTATACCTACTGGCGGTAACCCTAACTCTACTGCAACAGTCATAAAAAGAGGAACTAACAAAGCCGCACTAGCGGTATTACTTACTAGCTCAGTTAAAAAAATAACAAACACACAAATAATCAACAGTACCAACCAAGAATAATCAACAGGTAAGTGACTACTGATCTCGCTAGCTAACCATAAACTAGCCCCCGAGCTTTTTAATAGCGCACTCAAGGTTAAGCCTCCACCAAATAGAATTAAAATTCCCCAGTTGGTTTTTTTAATAAATTCATCAAAAGGTAAACATTTTGAACCTGTTAATAACACGATAGCCAATACTGCCAACATGGCATCAAAACCGCGATTAATGTCAAATGCTATTGACAAAGGTGCGCTGAAAATCCAGCCTACTGCCGTTAAAGAAAAAATAGTTATTACCATACTACGTTGCCAACTGCGTGCTACTTTAGGTAAGTTGATAGTAACTGTGTCAGGGAATTTAGGCTTAAAGAGTAGCAGTAGCACTAAAATCATCAGTGGAAATAATAAAGCAAACATAGGTACACCCCAACTAAGCCAGTCAGCAAAGCTCAAGTTAGCAGCTGAAGCGGCAATAGCATTAGGCGGACTACCTATTAACGTTGCCATGCCCCCTAAATTACCAGAGTATGCAAGCCCTAGTAGTACAAAAATAGTTAAATTAGGAAAAGCTTTAGTATTATATGAAGATAACAAGCCGAGCGCGATCGGCAGCATTAATGCAATAGTGGCAGTGTTACTGAGCCACATTGACAGTAATGCGGTGGTTAAGAACAATAATAAAATCGCTTTAAAGGGACTCCCCCCCGAGAGAGAAAGCATTTTATTCGCAAAAAGTTGATCTAATCCATATTTTTGTAACGCTGCGGCTAGGGCAAAACCTCCCATAAACAAAAAAATAACGGGGTTAGCAAAATTTTCAAATGCTTGTGACGCTGTCAGTAAACCACTAGCCATAGCCAGTATGGGGATCAAGAGTGCTGTGGTACCTATTGGTAGCGCTTGGGTGATCCACAACCAAGCAATGACAACAAATATTCCCATCCCCTGCTGTACCGATAGCTGAGCATCAATATTAAAGCTAACTGCAAAAGCCATTATCACAGCGATTAAAATATTTATTACCTGCTTAGTGTTCATGTAGTTAACCCTTAACTTTAACCTTAGGTTCTAAGCATTTTATTCTATTACCCAAACGAATAAAATAAAAGCGATTATATCGGAACTATGTCATAATATTAGGCTGTTGTTTTCCCAATAGTTTAATGGATAAAAATGAAAAACATTGAAGTCAGAGGCGCCAGAACTCATAACCTTAAAGATATTTCTGTAACGATTCCTCGTGATAAATTAGTGGTGATTACAGGGCTTTCTGGCTCAGGAAAATCATCATTAGCTTTTGATACTTTATATGCGGAAGGTCAGCGCCGTTACGTCGAATCACTTTCTGCCTATGCTCGTCAATTTTTATCTTTAATGGAAAAACCTGATGTAGATCACATAGAAGGTTTATCTCCTGCTATTTCTATCGAGCAAAAATCCACCTCGCATAACCCTCGCTCAACCGTTGGTACTATTACTGAAATTTATGATTATTTGCGATTATTATACGCTCGTGTTGGCGAACCTCGCTGCCCTACCCATAAACAACCTTTAGCAGCACAAACGGTGTCACAAATGGTTGATAATGTTTTGGCGCTTGAAGAAGGTGTTAAGGTGATGTTATTAGCACCCGTATTACAAAATCGCAAAGGCGAGCATGTAAAATTACTAGACAACTTGGCCGCACAAGGCTTTATTCGCGCCCGCATTGACGGTGAAGTTTGTGATTTATCAGATCCACCAACGTTAGACCTCCATAAAAAACATACTATTGAAGTAGTAGTCGACCGTTTAAAAGTACGTCCTGACATTCAATTACGCTTGTCTGAATCATTTGAAACTACGTTAGGTTTAACTTCTGGCACAGCAAAAATTGCCTTTATGGATGATCCTGACAGAGAAGAACTATTATTTTCAGCTAATTTTGCTTGTCCTCATTGTGGCTATAGCATGCAAGAATTAGAACCAAGGCTATTCTCTTTCAACAACCCAGCTGGTGCTTGTCAAACTTGTGATGGCTTAGGCATTGAACAGTTTTTTGATAGTAATCGCATCATCGCCAATGACGAATTAAGTCTTGCTGGTGGCGCTGTGCGTGGTTGGGATAAACGTAACTTCTATTATTTTCAAATGCTACAAGCCTTAGCAGCGCATTATAAATTTTCTGTCGATAAGCCGTTTAAGGACTTAACTGAAGAAGCTCGTAAAGTGGTGCTTTATGGTAGTGGTACGCAAGAAGTTGAGTTTAAGTACATGAACGATCGCGGCGATGTAGTGCTACGCACACATCCGTTCGAAGGCATTGTTAACAATATGCAGCGTCGCTATAAAGAAACCGAATCAAATGCAGTTCGTGAAGAATTAGCCAAATATTTAAACAGCCAACACTGTCCCGACTGTAATGGTAGTCGTCTACGTTTAGAAGCACGCAACGTTTTTATCGCAGACACACCATTACCTGTTGTTGCTGAATACGCCATTGCCGATGCTCTCGCCTTTTTTCAAGGTTTAACCTTAACGGGACAAAAAGCGCAAATTGCGGAGAAAATATTAAAAGAAATTAATGAACGTTTAGGTTTTTTAGTTAATGTAGGTTTGAATTATTTAAACTTATCACGTGGAGCTAACACACTCTCAGGCGGCGAAGCTCAGCGAATTCGTTTAGCTAGTCAAATTGGCGCAGGATTAGTCGGTGTAATGTATGTACTTGATGAACCTTCTATCGGTTTACATCAACGAGATAATGAACGTTTATTAAGTACCTTAATTCATTTACGTGACTTAGGTAATACGGTCATTGTGGTCGAACATGATGAAGACGCTATCCGTGCTGCCGATTTTGTCATTGATATTGGCCCTGGTGCTGGTGTGCATGGCGGTGAAATCATCGCGCAAGGTACAGTAGATGACATTTTAAATTGTAAGGACTCACTTACTGGTAAGTATTTATCAGGTGTAGAAGAAATTGAAATACCTAAAGTGCGCCATCCATTTGACAAAAATAATGTTGTCGAATTAAAAGGCGCTAGTGGTAATAATTTAAAAGACGTAGATTTAATTATTCCAAATGGTTTAATGACCTGTATTACAGGCGTGTCTGGCTCAGGTAAATCTACATTAATTAACGATACTTTATACAAGTTAGCCCATATAGAACTCAATGGCGCAACCCTTGATGAACCTGCCCCTTATCAAAGTATTACGGGTTTAGAGCATCTCGATAAAGTTATTGATATTGATCAAAGCCCCATAGGCAGAACACCACGCTCAAACCCTGCTACATATACAGGTATATTCACCGCTATTCGCGATATTTTTTCCGCCACTCAAGAATCGCGTTCTCGCGGCTACAAACCAGGACGCTTTAGCTTTAATGTTAAAGGCGGTCGCTGTGAAGCTTGTCAAGGGGATGGTTTAATCAAGGTAGAAATGCATTTTTTACCCGATGTATATGTACCTTGTGATGTTTGTAAATCTAAACGCTACAACCGTGAAACGTTAGAAGTATTATACAAAGGCAAAAACATCCATGAAGTTTTAGATATGACCATTGAAGATGCTTTCGACTTTTTCAATGCTATCCCTGCCGTTAAACGTAAATTACAAACCCTACTTGATGTTGGCTTAGGCTATATAAAACTAGGTCAGTCTGCTACAACACTTTCTGGTGGCGAAGCGCAACGCGTTAAATTATCAAAAGAATTATCAAAACGTGATACGGGCAAAACTTTATATATTTTAGATGAGCCAACCACAGGTTTACATTTTCATGATATTAAACAATTACTGCATGTTATCCATCGTTTACGCGATCACGGTAATACTATTGTGGTTATTGAACACAACCTTGATGTAGTTAAAACCGCTGATTGGATTATCGATCTTGGCCCAGAGGGTGGCTCTGGTGGTGGTGAAATTTTAGTTACTGGTACGCCTGAACAAGTGGCACAACATGAAACCTCGCATACTGCGCGTTTTTTAAAGCCGTTGCTCGATAGCAAAAGTTGTTCATAACCTTTAAATTAATGAGTAAAAGCCACTGCCACCCTACGCGATAATAATGTAGGGTGACCACGTCTTTTTGTGCCCATCTAATTCGACCTAAATGGGATCACTCTGCCCAATTAAGGCGAATATCCCAGGGTACGGTATTTTCTTCGGGTAAAACTGGCGTTTTATTATCTACGCTCTCATAAACATTTTTTGAGACGCCGAGATTGGCATCTCTTCCGTGGATAAAATCCTGATCCTTTACAATGGTCATGTAAGCTTTGTTCAAATCCAGTGCGCGACGAACGCTGGGCGTAATCAGATCATATACATCCTTTGCCTGAGTAAGTG
>Ga0209826_1001032_pt1 | contig 19781 bp, 17 predicted proteins | sample GOMGulsemesocosm_5_FD_184637 | JGI IMG/M metagenome (GOLD analysis project Ga0209826, IMG submission 184637) | Methane-oxidizing microbial communities from mesocosms in the Gulf of Mexico - GOM15C Gulf of Mexico (SPAdes) (version 2) | ecosystem: Environmental > Aquatic > Marine > Cold seeps... | reverse complement strand
GGTCGAATTCCGGGCTGCGGGGTTCAATGGTAATACCCTCAGGCATACTCGATTTAGCTCTCAGTGCGGTCATATTCACTATCCCTTGACATAAACGGTAGTCAGAATGATAGTAAAAGCGTCCAGACAAGAGGGAAACATATTAGGCCATCATTGGGGATGGTTTAGGCCAAGGCTGAGGGTGTTTTAATCAATGCTGCCTGCCCGCTGCTATGCCCCAAGCAACCTATGTCGACCACTGCGAGAAGAGAAGATGACTGAGCACCCGCTATCCTATGGATTTTTTCAACGCTTACTGACCCTGCTCAAAGAGCAGGGTTTTACCGCGGAGCAGCTGTATGGCAACCCCGAACTGCAGAGTCTTACATCTAACGGGACTAAGCCGTTAAATGCTGCTGGGATACCCGCACTGTTAAAGGCTGTTGTGGATCTGACCAATGACGCCACTCTGGTTCTGCGTCTCGGGCGCAGGGTCGATCTCGCGAGCCTGGGCACTTTTGGTTTTGCCCTGATGAGCTGCGCCGACCTTCACCAGGTGCTTAATTTCTTGCGTCGCTATTATCAGCTAGCCTCTGGTACGGGGATCCTCCTTGAGGTGATCGATCAGCCGCAGGGTAAGATTCTGCGCATGCAGGTGGCATTAGGTGATCCGCTGCTCAACCAACTGATCACTGAGGTGACCTTTGCGCAAATTTGCCACTTGGGTGAAACACTCATTAATCAAGTCATTGACGAGGGTGAGTTGCATTTAAACTATTCGCCGCCGGCGCACCGAGAGGCCTATCAGGCGGCATTTTCCATGCCGGTAACCTTTAGCCAGCAGCACAATCAGCTGCTGATACCCGAAGCGCTGCTCCAGACGCGGGTGACCACCGCCAACCCTACCGGTCGTGTGCTGTTTCAGCAGCAGTGTGAAGAAATGCTGCGCCGAGTAAATCGGGTTGAAAATTTCTCCGCCACGGTGCGCCGGGTACTGATCCGCGCTGGCGGAAATTTTCCTAATCTCAATGGCGTGGCCGAGCGGCTCAACATCAGCGGGCGCACCTTGAGGCGTCGCCTTGAAGATGAAGCCACCCATTTTCGCGCTATCTGTGATGAAGTGAGAAACCTACTCGCCTGTCAGTACCTGGAGACAAGCGAATTAACGGTCGCGGATATCGCGGACCTGCTGGATTATGCCGAAGCCGTCAGCTTTCGTCGGGCTTTTGTGCGCTGGAACGGACTGACACCCAACCAGTATCGACAGCGCTTGCCCGGCGCCGTTAATGCCTCTGAACCAGCGCTTGGGGCGCCATCGCCGTCCACATTACCGTGGGGGCAGCATTAAGGGTACGACAGACCCGCAGTAGAGCGCTGTGTACACAAAACGTTTGCGCATGGCGCATTCAAAGTTATTGGTGAGTGCAGAAGTAAAACAGCAAATGATTAGTTTTATTGGCTCAGTAATTTCATATGCTGATCCAAAATTGTTTGGTATGTCTGCTTCAGCTCCGCAGGTAAGAAGCAGGCCTCAATCAGCTGGGTAAACTTCTCGCGTTGGCCAACGATCTTCTTGTCGATGAAGGTGGCTATTGCTCTCTCGGCCACGCCCAACTTCCTGCTCAACTGTATAAAATCCTGCCGCGTCTCAAAGCCATTCACATTAAAGGCGATTAGCTCGTCATCGTCATCCATTAGGCTTAAAGCCATACGATTTGGATCGTCGTAAACCTGAGTGTTGACCACATCATAGAGTGGTGTCTGCGACACAGGTTTATCGATAGGCATCAGCAAACTCATGTTCTTAAGATGGTAGTCACCGTTGCCAATGGCAAACATGGCGATCAGGCGCTTCATATACTCAGCGGCCACCTGTCCTCGACCGCATGCACCCATGACCGCGCGGCCAGCACTTTCGTAGGAAGCAGCCTCATACTTTGCGTCGTGTTTGTTGGTTATGCCCAGCGCCTGCATTAAGTCTTCTTGATGGACAGCTTCGCCATTATCTTTGCGATCAAAACGCCGGATTACATACAGGTATGAACCGCCTTCGAGTGGCAGCAAACCGCAAGCAGGCACATCCAACCCCATCGCCTTCGCTATGAGCATACTTAAATGTTCGTTGGCGGGTAGGCCTGGGTACTCTTCTGGTTTTGCGTCAGGCTTTAAGATCAAGTCACCGCCCGATTCTGCGATAAGCAGCTCGCTCGAGTGGCCGGGTTTTCCCTTCTTGACCTTACCAACCAGTTTTACCTGAACACCTGAGATACTGAAGCGCTGCCCGCCCTGTAGTCGCTTTTTACCGTCACGTACTAGCTGGCCGTATGAAAGGTTACCCAGAGCGGGAAGCACAGCTGTGCCCAGCAATCGACGTAGGCAAGCGTCGTGGTACTCTGGGTTTTTCATTTCACCTTTGACGGGTTTTAAGCAAACGCTACAGTTGCTCATTTCTCAATGCTCTTAAGGTGACTGCTCCGGGTAAGTCCTTCCCCAGCTCAATTAATAGCGCAAATGGATCATCTAATTTCAGCTCTTTGCGGCTTGTATGAAGTAACCAGCCTTCTGGGAGTAGATTGTCAAAATAGGCTGGCATATCCTCCCCCTGGTAAGCTTCAGTCTTGACCGGGAGGCTGAAGCTTAAGGGGCGGGTTTTGGGGTGGTTGGGCTTGTAACGGAACTGGTAACGCCCCAAGTTATCTCGACTGAGCGTGCCGGCTACCTTGCCGTGCAGGAGTACGTCAGCGGCTATGGCTTTATACATAGCTTCAACCCCAGGTAATCACAAAGCTCAAACAGCTCCGCTATGCCTTTTGCCTTACCCTCTTCCAGGTTTTTGACCATGGCAGAGGAAAGCCCTGTCTCACTACAGACTGTCCGGCGGCTTAAGCTGAGCTTATCTCGGCCGTCCACAATCGCCTCGGCCAGCTTCTGCGGGCTGGCGATAGGGATAGGCTTGGGTGGCTTCAATTGTGTGGCCTCATGTTCGGCCTTGGCCATGCTGAGCGCTACCTCCAGCGCCAACACTAATTCGGGTTTACTGTTCATAATTTTGTGTCAAAATATTGTAGTTTCTTTGAATTTAGACAATATGATACATATATTAGCCTCATCATCTCATCTTGCAACAGAATTGTGATCATATTAGTAAACTTGTCTGCCTTTTATGATTGAGTGGTTCATATTTATTCTCAATTGGGCGGGTTTGTTGGCTTGGCGAACAAAATGCTCACATCTAGCCCCTGAGTCTGGGGTAGCGAGGGTGATTTCAAAGCCTGTACCTGGGGCCAGTGTCGGCCGAGGGTAACCAAAAGACACCGAGAGGCGAGGTTTATGAAAGGGGGCTAGCTGGAGAATAAAAGGGCTAGTTAAAGAGCTCACCAGCTAGGGCTGGATATGACTCGGATAAGAGGGTGGTTTCTTTCGGGGCTGTATGCTCATCCGAAATGGAAGTGGACCCTGTATTTTTTCGTCATTAACGCCGATTAGTTAAATTACCTCCGGCAAAGCCGGAGGCTTATTAGGGGACGCCCTCGAAGGGCTCAAGTAAGCGCCCAGGGCGCAATTCAATTCAAATACCGAACTTCAACTGATCTCGGTGCCCATCATTCTTTTCTTGATTCCGTATGTACTCACGAACCATTGCTTCATCCAATCCAACCGTAGACACAAAATAGCCCCTAGCCCAAAACGCCTCTCCGGTGAAGTTTCTCTGCCTACCCTTGAAAGTTCTCGCTATTGAAATAGCACTTTTACCTTTCAAGTGACCCACCACACTCGACACAGTAAGTTTCGGCGGAATACTCAGGCACATATGCACATGATCCTTCATTAAGTGCCCCTCCTCTATCACCACCCCCTGCCTTCGAGCAAGTTCATGAAATATCTCACCCAGATGCTTCCTGATAGCACCAAATATCACTTTTTGTCTTCTCTTTGGAATAAATACAATGTGGTACTTACAATCCCAGCGTGTATGGGACAAACTTTTGTAGTCTCGCATAGGTTCTTCCTTCCTTCTCTTGGTCGAGACCGGAAGGTACCTTTACCGCGGTAAAGGTAGAACCTATGGGAGTCTCCCCGGCAGAGCCGGGGGTTTACCCTGTATTAATTAACACAAAGCACCGCAACAAGCGTTAACTCAAACTCAGCCTTGGACGGCGACCCGGTTGCGACCGGTGTTTTTTGCCTGATAGAGCGCTTTGTCGGCGCGCTGTTGTATCTCCGCCAGTGAGCCGTCGGCTGGCAGTTGATATGACAACCCGATGCTCACCGTCATATTGATCGTCGTATTGTCCCAGTTCAAGGTTTGCGCTTCTATCGCGGCGCGGATTTTTTCGGCCACCTTAAGTCCTTGCTCAGCGGACACGGAGGGCAGCAGCAAACAAAACTCCTCGCCGCCAACGCGGCCAAAGATATCCTCCTGGCGAATAGCGCCGGAGACGGTATTGGCAAAGTGCTGTAGCGCGCTATCGCCAGCCGCATGGCCGAAGCTGTCGTTAATGCGTTTAAAAAAATCAATATCCAACATCAGCAGCACCAGCGGAAAGTCGTGGCGTTGCGCATGGCTAAAGGCCTTGTCCGTCTGCTCGGTAAACGCGCGCCGATTAAGAAGGCCGGTGAGGCTGTCGGTATTGGCAATATTCTGCAGTTTTTTTTGCAGACCGATCAACTCTGAAATATCCCGCAAAAACGCATAGGTAATCAGCTTGCCCTGGCAGCGAACGGTCTTGAGGCTAAACTGCACATCAAATTCCTCTCCCGATTTTCGGCGTCCCTGTACGTGCAGTATTTTGCCAAGGGCGGGGGCCTCGCCGGAATGTTTAAAGCGCAGAAACGCTTCATCCGCACGCTCCCGCAAATGCCGAGCCGGCAGTATGTCGTGCACATAGACACCCAACACCTCAGCCTCACGGTAGCCAAACATGGTTTCGGCCGCCTGATTCCAGAAGACGATATCCCCCTGGTCGTTAATGACCACAACCGCATCCACCGAACAATTGACGATCGTCTGAAATGTCTCAGGAATAAGCAGGTCACTCATGGGTCATGCTTCCTATACGCCATTTGTGCGTTTATTGGTGTGTGGGGTGTCCTAAATTTAATTTTTACTAAAAGCAATCTTCAGAAGACCGCTTAAGTGGTCTTTTCATTTGCTGCGAATGGTTTTATGACCTATTATGGGCACTCTTAACAGGTTTTAGGTGCCGTTATAATGATCACTCCAATTCTAGCTGATGCAACAACCAGTATCTCTGAGCTTAAAAAAAACCCCATGGCTGTGGTGGATGGGGCCGATGGCTTTCCCGTGGCCGTGCTTAACCGCAATCAACCGGCCTTCTACTGCGTTCCCGCGGCGGCCTATGAGGCGTTGATGGATAAGCTTGAGGACATGGAACTTGCCTGCATTGTGGCTCAGCGCCAAGGGGACCCAGAGGTCGAGGTGAATATTGATGAGCTATAAGCTCAAATTCAAATCCCAGGCTTTAAAGGAGTGGGGCAAACTTGGAGCCCCAATTAGGGCGCAATTTAAAAAGAAGTTGATCGAGCGACTTGAGGTGCCGAGGGTAGAGGCTTTTCGGGTTAGTGGTATGGAAAATTGTTACAAGATAAAGCTTCGAGCCGCAGGCTACAGGCTGGTATACGAGGTCAGGGATGCAGAGGTGATAGTCTCCGTTGTAGCGGTTGGAAAAAGAGAGCGGAATTCAGTTTATAAAACAGCGAAAAAGCGGATATAGGGCCCTGCAGGTAATCCTCCCTGCACTTGCGAAAAAACATAAAGCTCATGCACCCGATCTAGAGAGTACGGGCCCGACGAGAATACTAGGTGCCAAGCTTATGGTTCGCTCGGCGCCGACTCCCCCAAGTCTCATACGCTTAAGCGTCTCTCACAACAGTGCAGCCCGGTATCCTGCTTAACATCCTCGATGACCATATAGGTGTGGGTCTGGGCCACACCTGGGAGCTCTACTAGCTGCCCCAGCACCACCCGGTACTGTTGTATGTCGCTGAAGCGCAGTTTCACCAGGTAGTCGAAGCCCCCGGCGACCATATGACACTCGGCCACCTGGGGGATTTTTATCAAGGCTTCTTTGAACTGGTCGAATACATCACGGGTGGTGCGGTCGAGGGTTACCTGTATAAACGCCGACATAGCCTGATTGAGTTTCGCCGCGTTCAATTTGGCGCTGTAGCCCTCTATATAACCGTCCGCTTCCAAGCGCTTCACCCTTTCTAGGCAGGGGCTGGGGCTCAGGTTCACCTGCTTGGCCAGCTCGACATTGGAGCAGCGGCCATGGCGCTGCAGGTAGTCGAGTATGGCCATGTCGATTTTATTCAAAAGGCGCATAGCTGGTCTCGGTATAATATGCTGAGTTATTTTACATTTTAGAATTAGATCCCGGTTCTTGCCCTAAAACAGCAGCATATTCTTCTATTTTTTCCCTATAGTTCGACATATTCAGTGTCGTGACCTTGTGGGGATTTACCCATGCTAACCCAACAGCCATTGCCAGCCCCCTGCCCACTGCTTGAGAGGATGCACAGCCTCTATCGAGGCAATGAACAATGGGTTGTTAATGATCTGTTGCCCGAGGCTCGGATGAGCGCAGCGGTGACCGCACGGGTCTGGACTAGAGCGCGCAGCCTGGTGTTGGGCATTCGCAGTGCGCAGACAGCTAGCGGCGGCCTGGACGCGCTGCTCAATGAGTTTTCCCTCTCAAGCGAGGAGGGCATTGTGCTCATGTGTCTGGCCGAAGCCCTGTTGCGCGTACCGGATAAGAAAACCGCCGATCGCTTGATTCAAGACAAGCTTATGCAGGGGGACTGGTCGTCGCATCTGGGCCAGAGCGAGTCGCTGTTTGTTAACGCCTCGGCTTGGGGGTTGCTGCTGACGGGCAAGCTGGTGAGTCACAAAAACACAGAGCCTGCGCAACAGGAGGGTTTACTCAAGCGCACATTAAACCGCCTGGGCGAACCGGTAATCCGCGCGTCCGTTAAGTACGCCATGCAGATCATGGGTGCCCAGTTTGTGATGGGTAAAAGCATCGGCGCTGCGCTGGCTCGCGCGCAAAAGCAGGAGGCCCGGGGTTATCGCTACTCCTATGACATGCTGGGTGAGGGGGCACGAACGCAGGCCACAGCTGATGGTTATTGGCAGGACTACTTAAAAGCCATTCACGCGATTGGTCGGGCGGCTAATGGCCGGGGCGTTGTGGCGAGCCCGGGCATATCGGTCAAGCTCTCGGCGCTGCACCCGCGATTTGAGTTCTCCCAGCGTCAGCGGGTAATGAACGAGCTGGTGCCGCAGCTGAAAAAGCTGGCGCTGCTTGCCAAGCAATACAACATAGGTTTTACCGTGGACGCGGAAGAAGCCGACCGCCTCGCGCTCTCGCTGGAGGTTATCGAGGCGCTGTTCGCCGATAAAGACCTAGCGGGGTGGGACGGTTTTGGCCTCGCCATTCAGGCCTACCAGAAGCGCGCCCTGGTGGTGGTGGCGTGGGCCGTCAAACTGAGCGCAAGGGTGGGCCGAAAAATGATGGTGCGTTTGGTGAAGGGCGCCTATTGGGATTCTGAAATTAAATGGTCTCAGCAGACTGGGCTGCAAGACTACCCAGTGTTTACCCGCAAAGCGGCCACGGATGTTTCCTATCAAGCCTGCGCGAAAAAACTGCTGGCCAATCGTGGCTTTATTTACCCTCAGTTTGCGACCCACAACGCTTACACAGTCGCCACCATTTTAGAAATGGACGATGGTGTTTTACACCCAAGCCGTCAGGGTTACGAGTTCCAGCGACTGCACGGCATGGGCGAGGCGCTTTACGATCAGGTGCTTGAGCAGGAATTGATAACCTGCCGTATCTACGCACCGGTTGGTGAGCATGAAGATCTGCTGGCGTATTTGGTAAGGCGCCTGCTTGAGAATGGTGCCAACAGTTCTTTTGTTAACAACATTGTCAATGAATCTGTGCCGCTTGAATCCATGTTAAAAGATCCTGTTGCCGAGGTTGAAAACTGGCCCATTAAACGCAATGTCGCGATCCCTTTACCGCTGAACATCTATAGCGAGTCGGTTCACGAGGCGGGGCGACGCGACAACTCGCAGGGTTTAGAGCTCAGCGATGTCGCCGCGCTTAAGCCATTAAAAGCCGCGATGGATGCCTGGTGGTTGGCATACCAAAAACAACCTTCGTGTGGCATGTCTATCACAGCCACAGCCGCAGCCGCACCGAAAATGGTGATAAACCCAGCCAATTTGAATGAGGGCATTGCTCAGCTGCAGTACGCCAATACTGAGTCGATAGAAAACAGCCTTGCCCAAGCCCACAAAACCTTTGCCAGTTGGTCGACTAGACCGGTTGGCGAACGCGCCCAGCTGCTGCGCGGCCTGGCCGATGCCATGGAAACCCATCGCGCGGCGTTGATGGTTTTGTGCACCAAGGAGGCGGGCAAGACCATCGCCGATGGCGTAGCCGAGGTGCGTGAGGCGGTGGATTTTTGTCGTTACTACGCGGATCGGGTTGAAGAGCTAATGGCAAACCGCGCGGAAGAGCTAATGGCTGACGGTCACTTCAACGCGCGCGGGGTTATTTTGTGTATCAGCCCGTGGAATTTTCCCCTGGCAATCTTTATTGGTCAGGTCGCCGCCGCACTGGTGGTGGGCAATACCGTGGTCGCCAAACCGGCAGAGCAAACCAGTTTGATTGCCCAGGCAGTGGTGACCTTGATGCATGAGTGCGGTTTTCCCAAAGGGGTAGTCGAGCTGGTTGTCGGGCCGGGTAAACCGGTGGGCGAACAACTGCTGCCGGATTCGCGCATTCAGGGGGTTATGTTCACCGGCTCAACCGCGACCGGTTTGTGGTTGTCTCGGGCTTTGGCCCAGCGCGGCGATGTGTGGGTGCCGCTGATTGCCGAAACCGGCGGGCAGAATACCATGATCGTTGATTCAACCGCGCTGCCGGAACAGGTGGTGGATGATGTACTGCAATCGGCTTTCCAGAGCGCTGGCCAGCGCTGCTCCGCGCTGCGCGTGTTGTTTTTACAGGAAGACATAGCCGATGACATCACAGAGATGATCCGCGGGGCGATGGATGAATTGCACATGGGTGATCCATCGCTATTGGAAACCGATGTCGGCCCGGTGATCGACAGCAACGCGCTGACGCGCTTGTACGAGCATGTCGCTTATCTCAATCAAACACCACGGGCAAACCTCTTACATGTGTGCAAGCTGCCAGAGCATTGTGCGGCGGGCCACTTCTTTGCGCCGTGCCTGTTTGAGCTAGAAGACCTGTCGATACTCAAACAGGAAGTATTTGGTCCGGTGCTGCACATAGTTCGCTTCGGAGCGGGCGATCTGGATCAGCTGGTCGATCAGATAAACAACCTGGGTTTTGGTTTAACCCTGGGTGTGCACAGCCGTATTCAACAGGTTTGTCAGCGTGTGGCTGAGCGATCAAAGGTGGGCAACGTGTATATTAATCGCAATATCATCGGCGCGGTTGTCGGTGTGCAGCCCTTTGGGGGTTGCGGCTTGTCAGGCACCGGACCAAAAGCCGGGGGCCCACACTACCTTAAGCGTTTGGTGTGCGCGGAGCAAAGGAGCCGCTCACAGCCAGTGACGAATAACGCCCTTAGTATTGAAATATTAAAAGAACTCAGCGAGTCGCCTGCCGTGAACACCGCTCGGCTGAGTAAGAATCTTGCAGCGCAAGGGCTCTGGTCAGCAACGCCTTTTGCCGAGCGATTGTCGATGTTGCGAGTATTTTTGGATTCTTTAGCGCTGGGGCAACAAACGCTAGCCGAGGACGTTGCGTCCGAAATTGTCGCCCTGTCGAAACCGCTGTTAGCGTTATCAGCCGCGCATCTAGGGGAGAGAAAAGAATTACCCGGACCGACCGGGGAAACGAATTATCTGACGGCAAGAGCGCGGGGCTGCATGGCCATCATCTTGGCGGGTGATGTTGATTTCTCAGTCTCTGTCTACTCACTGCTGACGACCTTGTTAGCCGGAAATTCGGTGGTTTGGTTGGTGGCGAAGAAACACTGGAGCAATGCTGAAAAACTGCGCGCCTTGTTTTCTCACGCTGGGCTGAATCTGGATTGTCTCTGCCTGCAACCGATGGCACAGACAGAGAATGTTTTAAGCCATAAAGGCATCGCAGGGGGGGTAACAAGCTCAGAGTCAGCCGCGGCCAGATGGGCGCAGGGCATCTTGGCCGAGAGAAGTGGCGCGCTGCTGCCGCTTATCCTAGAGACAGATCTCGCGCTGATGTTGCCACGCTTAATGATTGAGAAAACCACCAGCACCGACACCACCTCCGCCGGTGGCAACGCTGCGTTGATGGCGATGGCGGGTCAGTAAGCGGGTACTGTATATTGGAGGCGACAGCTCAGAGCAGCTCAAACAAAGGGGCAATCAAGGGTGATGCGTATGTCTGCCTAAAAGAAGGCGCTTTTTAAGGGAAATAAGCATCTCCAATAAAGACATAGGTTTTGTACGTGAAGGGCAGACGGCGGAAATAAAAGTGCACACCACTTCCTTTACCAAATACGGCCCGATTGTACTGAATAGAAGGGTGACGCTGAAGTGGTGGGCATCAATGAAGCCGTCGACAGTGAGCGAGGCGCGATTGACATCGCGCCCGACAAACGACAAGGCTTGGTGTACAAAATACGCTTGAAAATTTTACGTTCAAAGTTATTGGTGAGCGATTAAATGGCTTTCAATAACCCTTTCTCTTGTTAGAATACTGTAAATATAATTTACGAGACCTCACTGCATATGGCGCAAGCTTCCTACTCTACAATGTCCAGTTGGATGAGCTGCGTTCATCAGGTATTACTGAAAGAGAATATTGATGCCGATGCCCTGTTCGAAAGGGCGGCAGTGTCACTGGACTATGTGTATAAAAAAGATCTTCGCGTACCAGTAGAAGAGGCTCGTAAAGTCTGGTCTCAGGCGGTATTGGCAACCGGCAATGATGCTTTTGGTCTGAAAGTGGCGCAGCTACTAATTCAAACCTCAACCGACCCGGTACGCATTGCCATAGAAAGTAGCCGTACTATGGGTGAGGCGATGGATCGGCTGCTAAAATTTTACGCTGTAGTTTCTAACGGTGTTTTGTTGTACCAGAATAAAGGGGACACGTCAGATACAGTATTAGCCCCCATTGGCAATACACCATTGCCAGCCAAAGAGGCAGTGGATGCCGCTTTGGCGCTTATTTTTAAGCGTACAGAATCTGTATCTACAGTGCCGATAAAGGCTCTGCGTATTGAATTTATGCGAGAAGAACCAAAAAATAGAAAGGCCTTTGAAGATTACTTTGATTGCCCACTGTATTTTTCATGTGAACTGAACCGTATTTGCTACCCACTAAACTTGGAAGACAAACCTCTACAGCATAGTAACGAATCATTATCACAACTAATGGATAACTACTTGGATAAGAGTGTGAGAGACTTGGCAATGCCGCCATTTACGCAAAAGGTTTCCTCGCTCGTTTGTGAATTGTTGTTGGAACAAAATGTGAGTTTAAGTGTGGTGGCCGAAAAAATGAAATTGGGCAGTCGAACATTACAGCGTAATCTAAGCCAAGAAAATACCTCGTTTAAGGAGTTGGTGGACGTTTGTAAGCTCGCGACAGCGAAACAACTGTTAAAAAAACAGCATAGCATTACCGACGTTTCCTTTATCTTGGGTTTTAGCTCTCCCAGCAATTTTGTCCGGTTTTTTAAACGTTTTGAAAATGAAGCGCCTGGGGAGTATCAAAACAACGCCCCAGATTGAGTGTCTATAAAATCTACTTGGCTAGGGTGACGTAATCTTATGGTTTAGCCTCCACGCTTAACTCTGTTAAACGCCCTTGCAAACTCGATACGTAATAGAAGGTACCATCAAAGCCTGGTGTGATCGGCATGCCGGGTGCGGTTGAAACCAAGCCACTCCTTAACAGCTCTTCGCCAGTATTGGCATCTCGCCATACCAACCGTGCATTTACAGGTATTGCGGAAGAGCTGTCTTCTAAGACAAATACTCGTTGGTCTTTAGGTCCAAGCACCGCCCCAAAACTTAATGAGCGTTGCTCGACACGCCACGCTACGGTTAAACCTTCTGTAGCGTCAAAATCCAAAGCGACCAATTCATTCTCTAGCAGGTCGTAAGAATAAATACGGTTATTTTCTTCATCAATGGTTGGAAGGGAGAATTGCAGTGATCCAGGCATAACACCTGAGCGCTCAAAGGGTGTAATGCGATGCATGACACTGGAATCTTTTTGAGATATTACCGTTACTGATAATGCATCCTGTGCAACTTGAAAGTTATTTTGAATTACGACCCAATCATTCATAATGCCAGGCGCCGGAGCGGGTTTTTGGTCATCAAAGCGATAGCGAACAGGGCCCCAATCGTTATCCATTTCAATTTTGTTGTTGGCGTATTTGAAGCGAAACAGGTTGTCAAAGCCGCCTACGTATACGTATTCCTTGCCTTGAAAATTAGTATTACTAATACGCCCTAAAACAGGTTCTTTCACTTTAATACTGCTAACCAATTGTAAGTTCTCTGGTTCAATAACGGCTATGGTGCTGGGCACGTCGTCGGCGTAGCGGAACAGTAAAGCCACAATAGAATCGGCTTGGCTGCCCTTAATGCGGGTGAGCGACTTCATGACCAGGTTGCCATCACTCAGGATGTTAAAGCCGTTATAGGCGGTATCACCTTGTTTTTGATTAGGCGCCGTGGGTAAATCATTACTGCCCAGTAGGTCACCGGATTGCGGGTCTATTTTATAAATTCGGTAGCCATTCACCACGTACACAAAACCATTGCCATGCACACCGATAGCACCAGGGTAATCCCAGTCGCCATTTTTCTTGGCATCGTATAAGGGTTTGCGCCATTCAATTTCCAACGTATGGGCGTTCACCTTGGCCACGTAAGCACCTGTGGCGCAGTCATCACTGTTTTCTTCACACCATTCTGTTTTACTGGTAACACCGCCTAGTACGAAGATTTCGTCACGGTTGCGAGTGGCAATATTATAGATGGCGGGGAGGGCGTTCAGGGTTCTGTGAACAACCTGAGCCTCAAGTTTACCTTCTGGCTGACCCAGTAACTCTCTTAGGTTACAGGTGTGAGGGAAGGTATGGGTGCGCTCAGAAGCGAAAGCTTCATTTGGGCTTACCGTGTCATACCAAGCACCCGCTGTTGTGCCAGTGATTAAGTTAGCGGAACGAAAGCATCGATCTTGCGTGTGCCATGGGGTTCCGTCTGAAGCGGTGGCCGTGGTATCGGTCATTTCAGAGCGGTTTACTTCGTAATAGATACTGCCAGCCTTATAGCTGACGACCAGTAATACGACCGCGAAGATCTTCTTAAACATATCGCACCTTTTGTTATTTTAAGTGTTAGATAAAATATACAGTAAGGTGGGTGGGGGTCATGGTGATTGGGTGACAGGCCATATTCCTAAGGTGACAGTGCTGGTTATCTTCCTTTTACATCGATGGTTCACTGCTAGTGCAGTAGCCGGCAAGCACTTATCTTACGGCTATTACACGCATATTTAATGCCATTTGATACGGGGTGCATGGGGTAAATGGGTATTCCCCAGCTATGCCTAGATCTGCCCTTTTCTTCAGGTCCAGATCCAGATTCAATTCGGCAGTTGTGGCGCTGTTTGGTCTTTATAGTATTTGAGTCTGGTCAGTTTAGATAATTAGATAAGGCGGAAAATGCCTTAAGCTGTAACTTTTTAGGAGCGAACAGCATGCAATACAAAGATCAGGTGGTGATGATTACTGGCGCCAGCGGCGGCTTGGGGCAGGAAGCAGCGAAACAGTTTGCTCAAGCAGGCGCAAAACTGGCACTGAGTGATATTAATGAAGCTCTTTTGAGCGAAGTGGCGGCCCAGCTGACTGAGAGTGGTGTCGAGGTTTATCAGCAAGTATGCGATGTAACAGATGAGCTTTCTGTACAGAATTTTGTTGAGGCGACTGTAGGGGCGTTTGGGCGTATCGATGTTGCTATCAACAATGCCGGCGTAGACCCTGAAGCGACGCCTCTGGTAGACATGCCTCTGGCCAAATTCGAAAGCATGATGAATATTAATGTACGCGGCGTATTTTTGGGTATGAAGTACCAGATTCCTGTCATGGTTAAACAGCAGGCAGGGGTTATTTTGAATGTATCCTCCATTGCTGGGGTTAACGGCGCTGCCTATTCAGGCGTTTATGCGGCCACGAAACACGCTGTGATCGGATTAACAAAATCGGCTGCCGCCGAGTACGGCCGAAAAAATATCCGTGTGAATGCCATCTGCCCCGGTATAACGGCCACCAATATGTTCGACCGGGCGATAGACTCGCTGCCGGATCGAGAGTATGCCATCAAACAAATAGGGTCTGATACTTGTCTGAAGCGTCACGCGCAGCCAGACGAAATAGTGCGAGGCATGTTGTTTGCCTGTGATCCGACGAATACCTATATGACGGGACACGCATTGTTAATGGACGGTGGTTTCAGCGCAGTGTAGAAAACTTTTCTACACTCTGAGGCTCATTGTTGACTCTTATTTGGTGCGTTCATCAATACGGCAATGTTGATGAACGCCCCTCATATTTTTTTGCTCGAACGCTAAGTTTTAGGTCAGCTTGTTTTATGAAAATATTGATGACAGCCCCTAAAACCAACCAGACTAAAACCAAGACGTAATTTCAGACCAGTCTTTAACCTTGTTGTTCTTCGCGTAATCCTGATAGGCAGCGGCCATGGTCTCAATGCGCTCAGGAAATTGATCGGCGACATTGTTGCGCTCGGTCCTGTCTGTTTCGCGGTTGTATAGCTCCCAGACTTTTCCCTGTTCTGCGACCAGCTTCCAGCTTGGGCTGATAACCGCTCTGTGTCCCTCGTGTTCAAAGAACAAAAGGCGCTCCGGCATTGCCATGCCGTTGATGGCGGGCAGTAGGTCAACGCCGTCCTGCGGCAGATGAGTCTGTGTCGGTCGCTCGGCACGCTTGGTAACGATCGAGGTAATGGTGGGCATGATGTCCATCACATGGGCGGGCTGACGGATGATCGTACCGGCTTGCGCTTGTAGCGCTTTGGGCCAGTGCACGATCAGGGGGGAGGCAATGCCCCCTTCATGCACCCAACTTTTGTATTTCTTGTAGGGCGTATTGGATGCCTGAGCCCACTCGCGGCCGAGCATTTGAAAATTCTCTTTGGGGCCGGCCATCAAGTCTGCGTCAAAAGCCAGTGAATAGCTGTCGCCTGTGGCTGGCTGATACTTTCCAATGGTTTTATTTAACAGCGGTGTGCCGAGAAAGCGCGCCCAGCTGGGGTATTCGAATAAATTCTCACCACTGGCGCCGTTGTCGGACATAAACAACACCAGGGTGTTGTCCAGCTCGCCTTGAGTTTCTAAGGTCTCCAGAAGCTGACCCACACCCTGGTCAACATGTTCGACCATGGCGGCGTGCACGGCCATCTTTTCAATCAGCCAGGTTTTATTGTCCAGCTCATCCCAGACTTGGGCATGGGTATCAGTATCTCTGTCCAGCTGGGCCAAGGTTACATGAGGGGGCACTATGCCCTGTTCTTTTTGACGCGCCAGGCGGGTTTGTCTCATGTGATGCCAGCCACGGCGGTAAACCTGCCGATACTTATCGATGCTTGCGGCCGGTACCTGCAGCGGCCAATGTGGTGCTGTGTAGGCCAGATACATAAAGAAGGGCTGGTCTCTGTGCTTGGTTTTGTGCTCGTTGAGTTGCGCAACCGCTGCCTGGCTCAGGGCGTCTGTGTAGTAAAAATCATCGGGAAGGGTGTTGATGGGTTCGTTGTTGTTGTAAAAGAACTTTGGCTCGAAGTAGTTGTTACCACCGAGCAGGGTGCCATAGAAATGCTCGAAGCCTCTTTTTAGCGGCGTTGTTTCCAGCTCGTTAATGGCACCTGCTGCAATGTCATCGGCTGACCAGTTGCCCAGGTGCCACTTACCGAACATGTAATTTTTGTAGCCCTGCTTTTTTAACCACTCGGGTAACAGCGTTGTGTTTTTATCGATGCTGCCACGATAGCCGTCGACGTCTGCAAATTTCTTTCCGGCTAGATGGCCCATCTGCACGTTGTGGGGATAGCGACCGGTGAGCAGTGAGGCGCGGGTGGTGCTGCAGCGAGCGGTATTATAAAACGCGCTGAAACGAACCCCCTGATAGGCCAACCGATCAATATTGGGTGTGTTGATTTCTCCGCCGTAACTGCCAACATCTGAGAAACCCATGTCGTCGGTTAAAATGATAACGATGTTAGGCGGCGAGGCCGAAAAACAGTGGCTTGCCATAAAGAGCGACATCAGCCCAACGGCTCGTTTTATCGGAGTTATCAAACGCATGTGTTCGCCTCTACTGTTACCGTTCACTGGCTTCTCGCTTCTAGTTTCAGGATTCAGATCAACCCAAACAAGCGTGGCAGAAACTCACTGATCTCAGGAATAAACGTCACCAGCAGCAGGGCGGTGATCATCGCCGCATAGAGCGGCATTAACGGTTTTATGAGTTCGGCGATGGTGGTTTTTCCGACCCCGCAGCCGACAAACAGCACCGTGCCCACCGGTGGCGTGCAGAGGCCAATCGACAAGTTAAGGATCATCATGATGCCAAAGTGCAGGGGTGATATGCCCATCTCTGCGACCACCGGCAGAAAGATCGGGGTGAAGATCAGCACCGCGGGTGTCATGTCCATAAACGTGCCCACCAACAACAGGATGATGTTGATGATCAGCAGAATAATCAGCGGGTTTTCCGACAGGGTCAGCAGTGTATCGCTCAATAGTTGAGGGATGTTTTCGTAGGACAGCATCCAGGACATGGCGGCCGAGCTGGCGATGAGGAACATGACGATGGCGGTGGTTTCCACCGTTTTGATAAAAATCTCGGGCAGCTCGCTAATTTTAACTTGCTTATAAACCACGATGGATAAAAACAGGGAATAGAGCACCGCCAGCGCACTGGCCTCTGTCGCGGTAAAAATACCGCCGACTATGCCGCCGATGATCAAGACGATCATAAACAGGCTGGGTAGAGCGTCGAGGATTTTAAACAGGCTTTCTTTTAAACCAAAAGCCTTGCTGCGTGGGTAGTTGTTGATCTTTGCGTAGACCATGCACACAGCCATCAACATCAAGCCTACCAGCATGCCGGGTAGGTAACCGGCGATAAACAGCGCGCCGATGGAGACACCGCCGCTGGCCAGTGAATAAATAATGAGAATATTGCTGGGGGGGATCAGCAGACCCGTGGTTGAGGAGGCCACCGTCACCGCGGTGTTGAATTCTTTTTTATAACCCTGGCGGTTCATCTCCGGAATCATAAAACCGCCGATGGCGGAGGTGGCCGCCACCGCCGAACCGGAGATGGAACCAAACAGCATGCAGGAGACGATGTTCACCAGCGCCAGGCCGCCGGGCAACATGCCGATCAGTACCTTGGCGAATTCAATCAAGCGGTGGGCAATGCCGCCGCGGCCCATGAGCAGGCCCGATAAAATAAAGAAGGGAATGGCGAGCAGGGCAAAACTGTTGACGCCGCCGACCAGGCGCTGGGCAACGGTGGTCATGGCGGCGCCAGGTTCGATGCTGAAGAACATGGCGAGCAGGGTAGCCAGGCCGATGGCAATGGCGATGGGGACTTGAATCACCATCAGCAACACAAAGACCACAATCATAATCAGGGCAGAAATTTCCAAGACAACTGTCTCCAGGCTTCGGCGGTTAAAAAATTCGGTGGTTCAGTGGTTAAAAAGTTCAGTGCTTCAACGGAACATTGGTTTAATGGGTGTGCTTGAGCTTGTTAACTTCTTGGCCGATAAAGTCGAGACTAAACAGCACCATTAACCCGCCGCTGATGGGCAGCACACAATAGACATAAGCCATGGGCAGACCGAGGGCGCCAGAGACCTGTTTCAGCTCCAGGGTCAGCAGGGTTAACTGGCTGCCGCCAATGACGAGGGCGAGCAGTGCAAAGAGGCCACTCAATCCATAACCGATGATGGCCAGCCAATGCTTGCCGCGCCCACTGAGCCTACCGGCGAGCAGCTCTATGCCCAGGTGCAGTCGGTGCGCATAGGCGTAAGCCGCGCCCAGCAAGCTGATCCAGATGAGCAGAAATCGGGCCAGCTCTTCTGTGTAGGAGCTGGGTGTGGGCAGCACAAAGCGGGTGATCACCTGCCAGCTCACATCTAACACGATGAGGCTCATCAGCAGGATCAATGTGTACCTGAGCAGTGTGTCGATGGGTTGTAATCTAGGAGAGATAAGAGGCTGCATGGGTTATTCCTCACTCGGCATGGCTTGAATATCGGCGATCAATGCGCGCACACGCGGGTTTTTAATCTGCTGGTAAATTTGCTGTGACAGAGCTTGAAAGGGCGCTTTATCCGGGTAGATGATTTCGACACCGGCCAACTGCACGGCTTCAAGTGCGTCCTCAGTTTGTTCTTTCCAAAGTTGTTTTTGGAAGCTGACCGACTCGTCTACGGCTATCTGCAGCCAATCCTGTTCCTGAGCTGAGAGGCTCTGCCAGATAGCGCTGCTGATCAGCAGTATGTCCGGCACGCTGGTGTGCTCATCGAGGCTGTAATAGCGGCTGACTTCATAGTGGCGCGACTGGTGAAAGCTCGGTGGGTTGTTCTCCGCACCGTCGACCACCCCCTGCTGCAGAGCCGTATAGAGCTCACCCCAGGAGATAGGCGTGGCCGCCCCGCCCAAGGTGTTGACCATCTGCACCGAGGTCTGGCTTTTTTGCACGCGAATTTTTAAGCCCTGCAGGTCGGCGGGTGTACGCACCGGTTTGTCGTTGGTGTAGAAACTGCGGCTGCCGGCATCATAGTAGGCCAGCCCGCGCAGGCGGTATTGCTCGCCCGCGCTGAGCAGTTGTTGCCCCTCCTCACTGTCGAGGAAATTCCAGAAGTGGGTGTGGTTGCGAAACACATAGGGCAGGCTGAAAAGCTTCATCTCCGGCACAAAGCTCTCCATGGGGCTGGCCGATACCTTGGTCATGGCGAGGCTGCCGATCTGCAACAGTTCCATCAGTTCACGCTCAGAGCCCAGCTGGCCATTGGGGTAGACGTCCAGGCGCATTTTTCCGCCTGAGAGCTCGTCCAGTCGTCTGCCCATGAAGACAATCGCCTGGTGCACCGAGTGGGAGCGATCAAGGGCATGGGCCAATTTCAAAACCGTCTGTTGCTGTGGCTGACAGCCGCCTAGAACCAGCAGGGCGATGCAAAGGCCGCTCAGCAGGGCTGTCTTGGGTATCCGTCTCATGTGCAAGGGCAGCTCCGGGCGATGGTGTTAGGGCGTGTAGATATGAATAGCTAGGCACTATAACTTACCGGTTTTGGTAAAACCAGATGTAATCATCCGTGAATTGGTCTTACACTGCTTCTCTAGTACTAGTCAGTGTTTTTACTTTTTCAGTCTGTTTTAGCGGGTTGTGGGCGGTTTTATCCCGTTGTTTGAGTGGCGCTAGTCCGTTTAAAAATTTGCATTGGTAATACCAAACGGATAGGCTGTGCCCTATTCAAAGTTCATTTTATTCGGATTGGTGTGGATGCACGTCGAGATAGCCCTGTTGGGCGAAGTAATGCTGGAGCTCTGCCCCGCTCAACCCGAGGCGGGTGATGCAGCGCGCGCCTTTGCCATGGGGGTGGCGGGTGATACCTACAACAGCGCCTACGCATTGGCTCAACTGGGGCTCGCGGTGCAGTACCAGACCGCGCTGGGCACTGACCCCTACAGCGACAAGAT
>Ga0209826_1001028_pt1 | contig 19831 bp, 17 predicted proteins | sample GOMGulsemesocosm_5_FD_184637 | JGI IMG/M metagenome (GOLD analysis project Ga0209826, IMG submission 184637) | Methane-oxidizing microbial communities from mesocosms in the Gulf of Mexico - GOM15C Gulf of Mexico (SPAdes) (version 2) | ecosystem: Environmental > Aquatic > Marine > Cold seeps... | reverse complement strand
GTCTTTTTTATCAACTGTTTAAAGGTGTTTTATGATCATTGGCATTCCCAAAGAGTCGCTCAAGGGTGAAAACCGTGTTGCAGGCTCACCAAGCTCTACTAGCGCACTCATCAAACTCGGTTTTACCGTACAAGTTCAAAAAGGTGCCGGCATCAAGGCGAGCTTTACCGACGAAGAATATAGCAATACTAATGCAGAAATTGTTATTAAGAAAACATGTTGGCAAAGCGATATTATTTTCAAAGTAAATGCGCCAACAGTAGATGAAGTTGAATTAATGAATGAGGGCGCCACACTCATTAGCTTTATCGCGCCCGCGCAAAGCCCTGAGCTATTAGAAGCCCTTCGTGCTAAATCAATTACCACCTTAGCCATGGAAATGGTGCCGCGTATGACGCGCTCTCAATCTATGGATGCCTTAAGTTCAATGGCGAATATTGCTGGCTATCGCGCTGTTATTGAAGCATCACATCATTTTGGTCGTTTCTTTACCGGACAAATAACCGCCGCAGGCAAAATGCCTCCCGCTAAAATAATGATTATTGGCGCTGGTGTTGCAGGTCTTGCTGCTATTGGTACTGCCAGTAGTTTAGGGGCTATTGTACGAGCCTTTGATACCCGACCTGAAGTGAAAGAACAAATTGAAAGTATGGGGGCTGAGTTTCTCGAACTTGATTATGAAGAGGACGAAGACACGGGCTCTGGTGATGGTTACGCGAAAGAAATGAGTAAAGCTTTTATTGACGCTGAAATGGCCTTATTTGCTGAGCAAGCAAAAGATGTTGATATTATTATTACTACGGCGATGATCCCCGGTAAACCTGCGCCCAAACTCATCACGGAAGCCATGGTTAAGTCAATGAAAGCAGGCAGTGTTATTGTTGATTTAGCCGCAGGCGGTGGTGGTAATTGTGAATGCACAGAAGCAGGAAAAGTTGTTAATGCTTATGACGTTAAAGTGATTGGTTACACTGATTTAGTATCACGCTTACCGAACCAAGCCTCACAGCTTTACTCTAATAATTTAGTGAATTTAGCTAAGTTATTAGCTAAAAGTAAAGACGGCACCTTCAATATCGATTTCGACGATGTGGTTATTCGTAACATGACCGTAGTTAAAAACGATGAAATAACCTTCCCACCACCGCCAATTCAAGTGAGTGCCGCTCCAGCACCGGCTCAAAAAGCTAAAGTAGCACCTGTTGTCGACGTTGAAGAAGAGCCCGCATCACCGATGAAAAAATATGCTTTTATGGCAGCAGGAATCGCATCGTTTGGCTGGGTAGCGAGTGTTGCACCGGTTGATTTTTTAACGCACTTTACGGTATTTGTACTGGCTTGTGTTATTGGTTATTACGTGGTGTGGAATGTGAGCCATTCACTGCATACGCCATTAATGAGCGTTACCAATGCTATTTCGGGGATTATTATTGTCGGCGCATTATTGCAAATAGGCTCTGATAATACTTTGGTACAAGTACTGGCAGCATTAGCTACTTTGGTGGCAACAATAAATATTGTTGGCGGCTTTAAAGTAACTAGTCGCATGTTAAAAATGTTTAGTAAGTAGGGAGAAATAACAATGTCTAATGGTTTTATCAGCGCAGCTTATGTGGTTGCAGCATTACTCTTTATTTTTAGTCTCGCAGGGCTAAGTAAACAAGAAACAGCAAAGCAAGGTAACTTGTTCGGTATGATTGGTATGGCAATAGCCTTACTGACCACCATTTTTGATCCCCGAGTCTCTAATGTGCTGGTTATTATTGTCGCCATGGTTATTGGCTCAGGCATAGGGCTTAGGTTAGCCAATAAAGTTGAAATGACACAAATGCCAGAGCTAGTGGCAATATTGCATAGTTTTGTGGGTTTAGCCGCGGTACTGGTTGGCTTTAATAGCTATTTTGATGCTGGGCACCAGATCATCATTACTTCTGTTCAGCAAGTAGCGATGAATATACATTTAACTGAGATCTTTTTAGGGATTTTTATTGGTGCTGTCACTTTTACCGGCTCTATTGTGGCTTTTGGTAAATTACGTGGCTCTATAAGCTCAAGTGCACTCATGCTACCTAACCGTCATAAAATGAACTTAGCCGCGGGTGTAGTTTCTATTATTTTGATGATTGTTTTTGTACAAAATGGTGGTTCAAATTTACCATTATTTTTAATGACGGCTATTGCTTTAGTGTTTGGTTGGCATCTGGTAGCTTCTATTGGCGGTGCCGATATGCCAGTAGTGGTTTCAATGCTTAACTCCTACTCTGGTTGGGCAGCGGCAGCGGCTGGCTTTATGTTGAGTAACGATTTACTTATTATCACCGGCGCGCTAGTTGGCTCATCGGGTGCTATTTTATCTTATATTATGTGTAAAGCGATGAATCGCTCATTTGTCAGTGTTATTGCTGGCGGCTTTGGCACAGACGTTATTATTGATGAAGATAAAGACTACGGTGAGCACATAGAAGTACAAGCTGAGGCGGTTGCTGATTTATTACGTAGCGCAAAATCGGTAGTGATTGCACCGGGTTATGGCATGGCGGTGGCGCAAGCGCAATATCCTGTATATGAAATGACTCAGCAGTTAATCAATAAAGGTATCAAGGTGCGTTTTGCCATACATCCCGTTGCTGGCCGCTTACCAGGGCACATGAATGTATTACTGGCCGAAGCCAAAGTGCCTTATGATATTGTGTTAGGTATGGATGAAATTAACGATGACTTCCCTGAAACCGATGTAGTGTTAGTTATTGGTGCTAACGATACGGTAAACCCTGCGGCTAATGATGATCCCAATAGCCCAATTGCGGGTATGCCAGTATTAGAAGTATGGAATGCCAAAGAAGTCATTGTTTTTAAACGTTCAATGAGTACAGGTTATGCGGGCGTGCAAAACCCATTGTTCTTTAAAGACAACACCCAAATGCTGTTTGGCGATGCCAAAGAAACCACCGAGCAGATTTTCAGGGCTTTGTAGGTTTTTTCTCACTTTGTCATTCTTGTTTTACAAGAATGACAAAGTTTTATGATATAAATCAATTGTTTTAAATCGATTGTTTTAAATAATCAGTTATGGCTAAATAAGGTAGCTAACAGTATAAGCATATAAGAATTATCATCAAGGAAGGCCAAGAAAGGACATGCGCAAACAGGAAAAAATTAACTTCGTCAATCAACTGCTGTATTGGGAAGGTCGTATTAATGCTAGCCACCTGCAGGAACATTTCAAGATATCTCGCCAAGCGGCAAGCAAAATCATTAATGACTACAAAGCTACTCACCCAAATAACTTAATTTATAACGCATCAGCAAAAGCTTATTTACTTACACCGAATTTTTGCTGTGCAAGCAAGGTATCTAACTTCTTCGATTACCTCTCTACTGTTGGAAAAAACACTATCGTCACTAACTTATCTAGCGAGCACAATGCTTATAGTTATGTGTACGAGATAGCGCCGCCGCTGAGAAACATTCAAGCGGAACAAGTAAGATCAATTCTTCGGGCTATTCGTGATCAACTTAAAGTAGATATTGGCTACATTTCTCTTACCAGCCCTGATTACCTAGACCGTATTATTGAACCCCATGCACTCATTTTTGATGGTTTACGTTGGCATGTGCGCGCGTATTGTAATAAAAACCAAGAGTTTAGAGACTTTACCTTATCTCGTTTTAGCGGAGAAGCTGTTATTGAGGGCAAAGCAGAGCATAGCAACGAACAAGACATTAAATGGCACACTACTATTGACGTAACCTTTGAACCAGACCCAAGGCTAACAGACAAACAAAAAAGAGTAATAGCGAATGACTATCAAATGGAAAATGGCCGTAAAAGCATAACTACTCGTGTTGCGATGCTTAGTTATTTATTAAAAAGGCTGCATTTAGAAAGTTATCAAAGCAGCCCTGAAGCACAACAAATTGTATTAAGTAATCACTGTCAGAAAGAGATAAAACCTTACCTTTTCATCTAGTCGTACCTTTATCTACTTAAGTATTGAAGGTTCCTTTTAACCTGTAAACTTTCTTTACATGTTATAAAGCACAGTATTGTTTTAAAAGAAAAAAAGGTTAAATTAACGACCAACAAACGCAGACATTTTTAGCTTGTTTGGGTTGTCACTATTTTTTACTAATGATGATAAAGAAATGGATTTATAATAATGAAAGATTTATCCCCGAGCGACTTAAAGGCAATATTACACTCTAAACGAGCCAACTTATATTATTTAGAATATTGCCGAGTGATGCAAAAAGATGGCCGAGTACTTTATTTAACCGAAGCTTTGTCTAACAAAAGTAAAGAAAACCATTATTTCAATATCCCCATTGCTAATACCACTGTGTTACTACTAGGTAATGGTACTTCTATTACCCAAGCAGCAGTAAGAATGCTTGCGCAAGCAGGCGTACTTATTGGTTTTTCAGGCGGCGGCGGTACACCACTTTATATGGCCAACGATACTGAACAGCCTATTGAATGGTTTACTCCACAAAGCGAATATCGCCCAACAGAGTATTTGCAAGGTTGGATGAAGTTTTGGTTTGAGGATGAAAAACGGCTAAATGCGGCGAAACAATTTCAACAAGCGCGTATTGAGTTTCTCCATAAAGTTTGGGCTAAAGACAGAGACTTAAAAGTAGAAGGCTTTACCATGAGTGATGCAGGAATTGAAACCGCATTAGGCCGTTTTAATGACCGCATGGCAACAGCAACTAAACCCTCAGACTTACTACTGACCGAAGCACAACTGACTAAAGCACTTTATAAATTTGCTGCCAATACCACTAAAACTGCGGGTTTTACACGGCAGCATCAAAGCACTGACCTTGCTAACGATTTTCTAAATCACGGTAACTACCTAGCCTACGGACTAGCAGCCACCACGCTTTGGGTACTCGGTATACCGCACGGTTTCGCGGTAATGCACGGCAAAACCAGACGTGGAGCCTTAATATTTGATATTGCTGACCTAATAAAAGATGCCATTGTGCTGCCATGGGCATTTGTTTGTGCTAAAGAAAACGCCACCGAACAAGAATTTAGACAACAAATATTACAAGCTTTTACCGACCATAAAGCACTAGACTTTATGTTTGAACAAGTGAAATTAGTCGCTTTACAACATAACGGCAATGAAAAAATCAAAATCAAGGGTGAGCCCTCATGATGGTCACATTTGTTTCTCAATGTGAGAAAAATGCCTTAAAGAAAACGCGCAGAGTACTTGATGCCTTCGCTAACAGAATAGGCGATAACACATGGCAAACATTGATCACCGAAGATGGCCTAATCACGGTAAAAAAAATGCTCCGTCAAACCGCCAGTAAAAGCACTGCGGTAAGTTGTTTTTGGATTAGATCACGAGCACGTAGCCAGTTTTTGTGGGTGGTGGGGAATAAGGCGAAGTTTAATGCTGAAGGGATAGTGCCAGTGAATAGTACCAGTAAAGGTATGGAAAAATTTGTAGATAAAAATCAGTGGCAAACAATTGACGTTATAAAGTATGCAGCTGCTATTGCAGGATTGTTTCATGATTTTGGTAAAGCGAATATTTTATTTCAAAATAAATTAAAAGGTGAAAGTGAATTAAAAGGTGAACCGTATCGTCATGAGTGGTTATCTTTGCGTTTATTTCAAGCTTTTGCTGAGGGTAAATCAGACATTCAATGGTTAACTGAACTTAGCGAAATAGAAAAAGATAGTATTTCAACGTGTTTTAGAGATGGTATTGATTCAGGCAATAACCATCCAATAAATCAATTAGCTCCTTTTGCACAACTTATCGCTTGGTTAATTGTATCGCATCATAAATTACCGTTAGTACCTCATTGGAAAGATCGTGTTGCGCGTTTAAAGGGTTTTAAACATATAAAAGTCTGGTTTGATAATAATTTTGAAGCAGTATGGAACTCTTATCAGTGTAAAGATGATGACAATAACAATTTATTAGAAGATAACTGGAATTTTGATAAAGCTTTACCTGTACTTAGCTATAAGTGGCGATCTCACTGTAGCACTATTGCCTCAAAAGCTTTAATTAAATTGAAACCATTACTAGGCATAAAAAAGGATTGGTTGCACGATGAACTATTTACTACACATTTAGCCCGCTTAAGTTTGATGTTGTCGGATCACTATTATTCATCTTTAAAATTAGAGGAATTAAATTCTGAGTGGCAAAGTCCCAGTTATCAAATATTTGCCAATACTGATAGAAAAACAAAAGAACTTAAGCAGCAGTTAGATGAACACCTTATTGGCGTGGCTTATCATGCTAAAAGAATATCTTTCGCGATAAGTTCGTTAAATCACAGTGTCGAGTCATTACCAGAAAATTCATTTTTACAGGGAAATGTAGATAAGAAATTTAAAGACGCTTTTGGTTGGCAAGATAAAGCTAGAAAGCTTTCAGAAAAAATTTCGAATGAAACAGTAAAACATGGTTTTTTTGGTATTAACATGGCATCAACGGGTAAGGGGAAGACCTTAGCGAATGCTAAAATCATGTATGCGTTGGGTAATGAAACGGGGCGAGTACGGTTTAGTGTTGCACTTGGTTTACGTACCTTAACATTACAAACGGGTAGAGAATTTAGGCGAAAATTAGAACTTAATAATGAGCAGTTAGCTATTGCTGTTGGAGGTATATCGGTTAAGCAATTGTTTGAAAATGAACATACCAAAGATAAAGAAGTTGAACAGTTGCAAGTTACAGGTAGTGAATCTCAAAATGATATTATTGATCCTGATCTTTATATTGATTACACAGGGTTGAAAGCTCACAGCTTAAGTAAGTGGACAAAACAAGAAGAAAATCTCGATAAACTTATTCAAGCCCCTATATTAGTATGTACGATAGATCATCTTATTGGTGCAACCGAAGGTACAAAAGGTGGTAAACAAATAGCCCCAATGTTACGCCTATTAACATCCGACTTAATATTAGATGAACCCGATGATTTTGGTTTGGAAGATTTACCTGCACTTTGTCGCTTGGTTAATTGGGCTGCGATGCTAGGTAGTAAAGTCTTACTTTCAACAGCCACTATGCCGCCAGCAATGGCTTTTGCCTTATTTCAAGCTTATCAGGCAGGCTGGTCACAGTACGCGAAAGCGAATATTGAAAATTGGAATGGTGAAACGCTTTGTGCGTGGTTTGATGAAGACAACAGCATTGATAAATTGTGCAATTCTTCTGAAGACTATCAAAAAACACATGTTAAGTTTGTAGATAATCGTATTAAAAAATTAATAGGTCGCGTTCAAGTTAAGCAGTTGGGAAGCATTCAATTTTTTGAACATAGTCAAAGTACCTATGCATATTCAATGGCAAAAGCCATCCAAGAAAGCATAGTTGCATTGCATCAAAAGCATCATGGTAATAATGGTGTTAATACTGATGAGCAAACTATATCTATTGGTTTGGTCAGAATGGCAAATATAAATCCATTAGTAGCGGTTTCTAAAGCCTTGTTACAACAAGTTGTGCCAGAAGATTATTGTATTCATTATTGTGTGTATCATAGCCGTTACCCATTAGCTATACGCTCACACCTTGAAAATCATTTAGACACAATACTTAACCGAAAAGAGCCACAAAAAGCATGGGACAATTTAAAATCTATATTAGCCCAGAATAAACAAAAACATCATATTTTTGTGGTGTTAGCCTCTCCCGTTGCAGAAGTTGGACGTGATCATGATTATGATTGGGCAATTATAGAACCAAGCTCTATGCGTTCTATTATCCAAATTGCAGGGAGGGTACTAAGGCATAGAAACATACAGCCGACCTCAGCCAATATTATTTTACTTAATAATAATTATAAAACCTTACGAGGAGAACAAATTTGCTATACACGTCCTGGTTTTGAGTCAAAAGAATTAAAGTTAGAAAACCATGCCTTGGCTGATATTTTATCAAAAGATCAATATAAAAAAATAAGTGCCATAGAGCGGATAAAAACACCTGATGGTTATGTGGAAGCTAAAGGAGAAAATTTAAATTTAAATGCATTAGAGCATCGTGCGTTACTTAATCAACTATTTAAAAGTAACAAACCAGCAAAAGTATGGTGGCAAGAGCAAGTGCATTGGTGCGGCGAAGTACAAAAACAACAACGCTTTAGGCAGTCAAATAAAGACAATGCTTTTTATTTGTTTTTGAAAAGTGATGATATTGTTTGGCGTTGGAAAAATGAATCAGTTTATCCAACAAGATTTGGTGAAGGAGAGGGAATTGCAAAAATATATTTAGAAACTGAACTTGAAATTAATGAAGGAAATCATTTTTGGTTTGATTTGCAACCACAAAGTGTTTACCAAAAATTAGCCAAAGACTTTGATATTGAAATTGATGAAGTAGCCGAGCGTTTTGGTGAAATACGATTAATAGAATATAACGAAAGAATGCAAGATGAATATTACTATCACCCTAATTTAGGGATTTATAAAAAGGTGGAGAATTAACATGGTCGATAGTGAAGAACCGTTTGTAACATGGCAAGAAGTGATAGTTGATTTTTTTGAAAACAAAATATCTAAATCACAACTATTTAAGGCTAGGAAGTATATTAATGACAAGGATATTGAAATAGAGAAAGAAAAAAGCATTCAAAAATTAGAAAGGTTACAAATAAAAAAAGATGAGAAGCTTGTTGAATTAGTAGAATTGAGAAAGACAGTATTCAAAGATGAAATTAGTTTATGGTTAGAAGCAACAATTACAAAAAAACCACCAGCGGAAGGTGTTCGTATTATTAAAGCTACTCACGTGTTGAGGTTTTCGCATAGTTCGGCTGAAAATAGTGGTCTTATATTAATTGAAAAATCTAATGATAAGTTATTAACTACAGCATCATTTAATAAAAAATTAACCTTTGATCTTGCTCATAATAATGGAGCTTTGATTTCGATTTCTCGATTTCTAGCATTAGAGCTATCAGGAGAACTAATTATAGATTTAATTCTAGATGATAGGTTTGATTTTATCGAATCATATCCAGTAAAATCTGAAGTATTATATCGTTGGAAAGCAGGGTTTTCACAGTTAGTTGAAAGAAGAACAATCAAAAGCTTAGATAAAGCTAAACAATTATATTTTCCCGTTGATGATTGTTTTGAACAGTATCATTTGATTGCTCCTTTGTATTCATCGTCAATGGCTGAAGAAATTAATAAAGCTATTAGTAAAGTTAAATATGGTGATGCACAAAAAACAGTGAGAAAAGAATTATTAAAAGGTACGTTTAGTAATGGCATTTATGTTAAGTATCCAAGTTTATCAGTACAAAATTTTGGAGGTGCTCAACCACAAAATGTTTCGATGCTTAACAAAAGTAGGAGCGGTAAGGGATACCTGTTTTCAACCCAACCTCCCACATGGCAAAGCCAATTAAAAACACCTGTAGCGCAAAAAACACTTTTTGATAAAGGTTTTTCAAGCAAAAACATAAAAACAGATATTAACTATTTAAGAGACTTTTTAATGCGCTTTGAACGTATTGAATTAAGCGTTAAAGATCCCAAACGACGTAAATGGATTGAAAGTTGGGTAGGTAATATTATTGATGAATTATTGTTCTACGTAGCTACTATCCATGAACTTCCTGCTGGTTGGTCTGATATAAATGATATTAAGCTCATTGATGAATATCAATATTTACTTGATCCCTATCGTGATAATGATGTTTTTCAAATGGCACGAAAAAATAATGATTGGCAAGACAAAGTGTGTAGTGATTTTTCACATTGGTTAAATCGACAATTAATAGGTTCAGACAAACAGTTTACTCCACAAGCCGAGCACACCCGCATGTGGAAGACGCTATTGTCTCAACCATTAAGAGAGTTTAATGAAAATATTGAAATGGATAGAAGCTTAATAGCAGGAGATCATCAATGAGCCAATATATTTTAATCAACCGTATTAAAGTACAAAATGCGAACGCTATCGCTGGTTTTACGTGGGGATTCCCTGCGATCACTCATTTTTTAGGTTTTATACATAATGTATCTCGTAAGTTGTCTGTACATAAAAGTTATCATGATATTCATTTAGATGGTGTGGCAGTTATTGCCCATAAACATCATGTTCACACTTATCGTACGGGTGGTGATTATCAATTTACCCAAAGTCGTAATCCTGCGTACAGATATGGAGAGGAAAATAAATATAAAATTGGTACCCCGCCTGTTATTGAAGAGGGGAAAGTGAATATGACCGTTTCCTTACTTATTGCCTATGACGGTAATTTAGGTAATCGAACCGATGAATTCTTTAAGTGGTTGGAAAACACGTTACTTTTACAGCGTTTGGCTGGTGGTACTATTTTAACGATTAAAAGCCTTACATCGGAATATATTGAGTCTGATACCGATTTACGAAAATTAAAAAGAAAATTACTCCCAGGTTTTATATTAAAAGATCGTGCGGAATATTTAACCGCTCATTACGAGCAGCTAAAACAGCAAGATGAAAAAGTAGAATTATTAGATGCATGGCTAGATTTTTCTGCCTTAAAACAAAAGGCACGACCAAAATCGGATAAAATTACAAAGTATTTTAATCAATTAAGTAAAAGCGCAGATTCTGATCTCGAAAACTTGCTAGCAGCATGGCAAAAGCATTTAGATGAATCTTACGATCAGCAAGCCATTCCAGAAAGATTAAAAATACACTTTAAATCTTTAAATACTGATGAATTAAGTAATAAAAATACCCAATCAGTACTAAAACAGTGGGCTGATTATTGTAAACCTATAGAAAAAATCGATACGGACTGGGAATATATCAAAAAGCCAGAAGCTGGATATTTAGTACCGATTATGACTGGTTATAAAGCTATTTCTAAAGTCTATAAAAATAGTGAAATAGAAAACACACGTGATCATGAAACCCCCGTTTGCTTTGTTGAGTCTGTGCATTCAGTTGGCGAGTGGCTCAGCACGCATAGACTTAGCCTTGAGCAATCAGGTCGATATGAAAAATTTGAAGACTGTTTCTGGCGATATTCTCCTTATAAAGAAAACTGGTATTTATGTACACAGCAACCAATAAAGCAAGAAATAAGTAACGCCGTAACACTTAAATCTGAAACTAATGAATTTTGTTAATTTAAAAAGGAAAAATAACATGACTAATACAATTACTAAAAAAGTACAAATTACGTTACCAAGCTTATTGTCTTTTGAGCGTAAATTAGAAGTATCTGATGCTTTAATGTATTCAGGTTCTTTGGATAATAAAGACAAAAAAAATATTGAAATAGAAAAAGATAAAAATGGAAAAGAAATAAAAACAACCGTTTATTGGAAGTCTATTCCTATTACTAAGCGATATAACCGTTCAACACAAAGTGCTTATGGCATTGATGATGCTAAAAAATCAGAACCTAACCCTGTTTCTTCTGATAGTGATGATGCTAATTTATTTGCAGATAATGATACATTAAAAGTAAGCTTCTCTATGAGAGTGATTGGAGGATTAGGTTTACCATTTGCTTGTAATGAACCTGACTTTGAAAAAGCAATTACCAATGCAATTCATGATGAAAAACAAAAAATAACAGAATTATTAGCTTATCGCTATGCGTATAATATTGCTAATGGACGCTTTTTATGGCGTAACCGTGTGGGTGCTGAAGAAGTACAAGTAACTGTTAGATCAAAATCATCTGATAAAGACTTATGTTTTAATGCTTATCATTTTTCATTAACAAACTTCACTAAAAATACTGATAATGTTGATTTTAAAAAATTGGTCAGTATCATTCAAAATGGTTTGTTTGGAGATAATCAATTTATTTTCTTGGAAGTTGATGCTTATGTGAAAATAGGTAAAGGACAGCATGTTTTTCCATCACAAGAAATGAATATGAATGAAAAAGGCAAAGTGTTATTTAAGTTAGATAATTGCGCGGCAATGCATAATGTTAAAATTGGAAATGCAATTCGTACCATTGATGATTGGTATGATAATGCAGAATTTCCTATAGCAATAGAACCGTTTGGCTCGGTTACTCAACGAGGCCAAGCTTACCGAAAAAGTAAAAATGATTTATACACATTGATGATAAATTGGTTAGATGATAAAGGGATCACTGATGAAGACAAAGCTTATGTAGTCGCAAATTTAATCAGAGGTGGTGTGTTTAGCGGTGGTTCTAAGAAAAAATCTAACTAGAGAATTAATATGAAATATTACCTCGATATAACACTATTGCCAGATGCCGAAGCTAATTTAGGCTTCCTCTGGCACAAGGTTTACCATCAAATTCATATTGGCTTAGTCGATAACGGTTTTTTATCTGATGAACTCGTTAAAGCCAGAAATGGCAAACAAGAGCCGCTTAAAAAATCTCATATTGCTTTGTCTTTTCCTAATTATAAAATAAAAGATGAATTTCCATTAGGCAATATACTTCGTTTGTTCGCTGAAACTAAAGAGCAGTTAGAAGCGCTAAATGTGAAAGAGTTATTAAATCGTTTTACGGATTACACGCATTGTAAATTAATTCAGCAAGTTGATGAAACTAAAGTAAAAAAGCATGTGTGTTTTAAACGTAAGCAATTTAAATCGCCTAGTCGTATTACTAAAGATCTTGAACGTAGGGTTAAATATTTGGTTGAAAATAAGCCAGAGAAATATGGTGACAATATTTTACAGGTGAAAACTAAGTTGCAGGAACTGGCAAAAAAATATGATGACAGATCAACTTTGCCATTTATTAATTTAATGAGTTTTTCATCAAAACCAGATGCTTCTTTGCCAGATAAAGATCGTTTTTTACTCTTCATTGAAATGCAGGGTATGGATACTGAAATAAAAGGGGATTTTACTTGTTATGGCTTAAGCCGAAGAAATATAAAAGATAGACTAGAAATACAAGCCACAGTTCCTTGGTTTTAAAGCAATCTTTAAAATAGCCTTTAATACAGGCCTATGCTTTACATAGGCCATTTATTTTAATAAACTTAAATTAATAACATATGCCTAGCATAGGCTTGTATTTAAGGGATCATAAAATGCGTACAGTATCTATTTTTAAAAACGGTAAAAATCAAGCTATTCGTTTACCTAAAGATATGGAATTTGAGGGTTTAAGTGAATTAGAAATTGTGAAAGAGGGCGATACCATTATTTTACGTCCCACACGACCTAACTGGTTATCATTGCTAGCAGTTGAAAAAGCAGATGATGACTTTTTATCTGATCGTGACGATGTGGTAAGTGATGATGGTCGGGTGGAGTTTTAGTAATGGCAACTAAAAAAGTGTATATGCTTGATACCTGTATTTGTAGCTTCATCATGAGAGAAAGTCCACTATCTGTTTTGCAAAAATTAGAGCAAATTTCAGCTAAGCACAGTATTGTTATCTCTGCTATTACCTATGCTGAAATGCGTTATGGCTGTGTTGGTAAAAAATCATCACCAAAACATACTATATTAGTGAATCAATTTTTAAAGTGTCTAGATGACATCTTACCTTGGGATGTTGCTGCTGTTGATTATGCTACAGAGGTAAAAAAACAATTATCAGACAAAGGCATGCCTATTGGTGCAAATGATACCGCGATAGCGGGTCATGCGCTTTCTCAACGCTGTATTTTGGTTACTAACAATACCCGAGAGTTTAAACGTGTTAGCGGCTTGAAATTAGAAGATTGGGTACATTAAATTAACTCAATACTTATATTTAGACTAAATATGGTTTATATTTGGTTCTTTATCATTTCAGGAGTTATAGCATGTCATTAGCAAGTCACATAAAACCGATCAGTTATCTAAAAGCCAATGCAGCTAAAATAGCAAAAGAGCTAAAAGATGATGGCGAGGCTTATATAATAACCCAAAATGGTGAGGCAGTAATGGTTGTTCAGTCGGTTGCAGAGTATGAGCAAACGCAAGAAACGTTAGCAATGTTAAAAATGATTGCACAAAGCGAAAAAAGTATTGCGCAACAGGGAACAGTGAACGCCAAAGGCTTTATGAAAGAGTTGCGACAGCGTCGAGGGTTATAATATGTCAGCATATCATGTTGAACTAGCGCCAGCAGCTCAAGCTGACATTGAAAACATTTACCAGCATTATATTGCACGCGCTAGTGATTTAGTCGCTAATAAACTATTGGATGAAATTGATTTTGCCATCACATCATTATCTTCAGAGCCGCTATTAGAGCACTTACCACTAGAATTGAATGCTAGTGAAAAAGAGTGTTTAGAAATATTAACTAAGTCTTTCCGTATTATTTATAGGATTTTAGAAAAAAATATCGAAATATTACTAGTACTTCATCAAAAGCAAAGTGTTAAAAAAGCATTAAACAATAGGTTATTGCATTGACACTATAATTTATAAATAAATACCAAAAAAAGCGCTCTTTAAAAATTCGTATAAATAATAACAAGTTACAAATAGGCTGAAAATTTAGGTTAAAAAGCCTAAATTACGTTAGTTAATTGTTGTAACTTGTTTTTTTGCTGATATTCTATTGTTCACTGCCGCACAGGCAGCTTAGAAATACTTCACACAATAAGCGCTGAGCGTACGCCAGTTCACTGCCGCACAGGCAGCTTAGAAACGACGGTGATGTTAAATTAACTTTCACCAAAGGTTCACTGCCGCACAGGCAGCTTAGAAAAAACCAATGCGCCGCATCAACTTTAGATTGCTGTTCACTGCCGCACAGGCAGCTTAGAAAATGCAAATCAAAAATTATTATTGGGTATTTATGTTCACTGCCGCACAGGCAGCTTAGAAATACTAATGACCACGCCGCTATGCCTTCAATCTGTTCACTGCCGCACAGGCAGCTTAGAAATTTAGAAATCATTACAGAAACATTGCTCCGTGGTTCACTGCCGCACAGGCAGCTTAGAAAAAAACGGATTTGACTACGGAAAAGAAAAAAGTGTTCACTGCCGCACAGGCAGCTTAGAAACGTATGGTACAAAACTTGATAAGGAAGTGCTTGTTCACTGCCGCACAGGCAGCTTAGAAATTTTGGGACATACGCAACAACAAAGGGCGCATGTTCACTGCCGCACAGGCAGCTTAGAAAACTACACAAATCACCCTCACAAACCACCACTTGTTCACTGCCGCACAGGCAGCTTAGAAAGCGATAGGGGCTACGCTTACTAATTCTATGCCGTTCACTGCCGCACAGGCAGCTTAGAAATTTGATTAGTTTTTTGACTTGAGAGATAACAAGTTCACTGCCGCACAGGCAGCTTAGAAAAGTAATGGCACTGTCTTGTATATTGAATTTAAGTTCACTGCCGCACAGGCAGCTTAGAAAATTTTGTGTACACCATCCATTTCCAAGTCCCAGTTCACTGCCGCACAGGCAGCTTAGAAACGATTCATCTATGAATTCAGTGGTTGATATAAGTTCACTGCCGCACAGGCAGCTTAGAAATGCAGTATTAAATGATGCGGTATGTTTAATTTGTTCACTGCCGCACAGGCAGCTTAGAAATGCAGTAAACCGTGTGCAGTACCTATATGAGTGTTCACTGCCGCACAGGCAGCTTAGAAACGTATATCAAAAAGAAAACGTAAAAGTTTATCGTTCACTGCCGCACAGGCAGCTTAGAAATATGTTATCTAATGCAGTATCACACGTTCTACGTTCACTGCCGCACAGGCAGCTTAGAAATAAACCTCAAGGCGTCAACGTTGAGAAAAAAGGTTCACTGCCGCACAGGCAGCTTAGAAAAACTAATTGCAGATCTTATCGCAGAAATACCGGTTCACTGCCGCACAGGCAGCTTAGAAAAGCGTATTATCTAAAAACTCATAAGCCGCTTGGTTCACTGCCGCACAGGCAGCTTAGAAAATAGCCATTTAATTGCGCTTGTGTGCTTGCGTGTTCACTGCCGCACAGGCAGCTTAGAAAAATGTTTGATACGTCATCACTAACAACCTTTAGTTCACTGCCGCACAGGCAGCTTAGAAACCTTGTTTTAAGCTAAATGGGTCGGTTTCACAGTTCACTGCCGCACAGGCAGCTTAGAAACGGTACGCTTAGTAGTATGCCAGTCAGTACGAGTTCACTGCCGCACAGGCAGCTTAGAAATATGAGCATTACTGAGATAAACAAGCTAGTAGGTTCACTGCCGCACAGGCAGCTTAGAAAACAAGTAGACGCACAGGGTACAACGTTTATAGGTTCACTGCCGCACAGGCAGCTTAGAAATTATTATGCTATTTATCTCGTTAGGTGCTAAAGTTCACTGCCGCACAGGCAGCTTAGAAATGCATAACAAGGACCTGCATCAACACGGATTTGTTCACTGCCGCACAGGCAGCTTAGAAATATACACTCCCATTTTGGCGCACGTGCGCTTGGTTCACTGCCGCACAGGCAGCTTAGAAAAGAAACTAAGTTGCTGTTAATCAGTATCGGCTGTTCACTGCCGCACAGGCAGCTTAGAAAACGGAAAATACGAGCTTAAAGATAGGTATTTAGTTCACTGCCGCACAGGCAGCTTAGAAAAACATAAAACGACGAGCTAACCCCAACTTTTTGTTCACTGCCGCACAGGCAGCTTAGAAAGCCAAACGCTTTCATGAAATAGTCGCTAACCAGTTCACTGCCGCACAGGCAGCTTAGAAAAACAACACCCGCAAGCAGCATTTTATTATCAAGTTCACTGCCGCACAGGCAGCTTAGAAACTTCTGATTGTAGCAATTCATTTTCTGCTGTAGTTCACTGCCGCACAGGCAGCTTAGAAAGCTAATGAAAATAGTAATGGTAAAATTTACTTGTTCACTGCCGCACAGGCAGCTTAGAAAATGTTGCGCCATCGCTGACGTTAATACGGTTAGTTCACTGCCGCACAGGCAGCTTAGAAATTCGGGGCGAGCACAAAATGCCATCGACTACGGTTCACTGCCGCACAGGCAGCTTAGAAAAACAAATGGCGAACCAAAAACACGCCAAAAAAGTTCACTGCCGCACAGGCAGCTTAGAAAATTAGAAGGTGACCATTTAAAGCCTCCACGAAGTTCACTGCCGCACAGGCAGCTTAGAAATAATTCATCTAATAGTGTTTTTAAATGCTCGCGTTCACTGCCGCACAGGCAGCTTAGAAAATCATAAGGATAAAAGTAATGTCACAAGAACAGTTCACTGCCGCACAGGCAGCTTAGAAATTTTGGTATCGTTGCCTTGTTTAAAAATACCTGTTCACTGCCGCACAGGCAGCTTAGAAAACCGATAAAAATGGCGGTGCAGAAAACGAGTAGTTCACTGCCGCACAGGCAGCTTAGAAAAGGCTAAGCAACAAAAAGCCGATGCGAATACTGTTCACTGCCGCACAGGCAGCTTAGAAATACATCAGATTGAAACGCTTACCAATGCTGGTGTTCACTGCCGCACAGGCAGCTTAGAAATTGCTCTAATAATGCGCTGTATTCGTCATCAGGTTCACTGCCGCACAGGCAGCTTAGAAATAAATCAGATAAACGACCATCCAAGTGACCAAGTTCACTGCCGCACAGGCAGCTTAGAAAAATGAAAAACCAAATAACTCGTTAGGTGTATAGTTCACTGCCGCACAGGCAGCTTAGAAAATCAGCAAGTAAAACCGCTAAACGTTCATTAAGTTCACTGCCGCACAGGCAGCTTAGAAAATGCTTCGCATACTTCACTTATTCGTCCTTGTGTTCACTGCCGCACAGGCAGCTTAGAAATTTGGCGGTCTTGATTTTTTTTAAATAAAGCCGTTCACTGCCGCACAGGCAGCTTAGAAACAGTTGAGCGTTGCTGGTCGCCCTTTAGTTAAGTTCACTGCCGCACAGGCAGCTTAGAAATTTCTGCCAAAATGAAGCTATTCGGCTTTCTCGTTCACTGCCGCACAGGCAGCTTAGAAAAATCGTCAGCAAACGATCTTACATCAGCGGGCGTTCACTGCCGCACAGGCAGCTTAGAAATCTGTAGTATAGGTAGGCTGTATCACCCCCCAGTTCACTGCCGCACAGGCAGCTTAGAAAATAATGGGTGCATCAAGCACATCTACCTTTTTGTTCACTGCCGCACAGGCAGCTTAGAAAAATGAGAAGTGATACTGGGCTTTCGTTTATTGTTCACTGCCGCACAGGCAGCTTAGAAATGATAGACACTATCCCCATAAATTACAACGCAGTTCACTGCCGCACAGGCAGCTTAGAAAGACAACACCAAGCGCTAAAACCATACCTGCTTGTTCACTGCCGCACAGGCAGCTTAGAAAGCAATACAAGCATCTTCATACATTTGGTGTACGTTCACTGCCGCACAGGCAGCTTAGAAAGTTGTTATTAGTTCAGTAGCAACAACATCAAAGTTCACTGCCGCACAGGCAGCTTAGAAAAAAAATAGCAACAGCACGCACGCCAAACTTACGTTCACTGCCGCACAGGCAGCTTAGAAATTTATTTTTAGCATCGGTAAGCTTATACATTTGTTCACTGCCGCACAGGCAGCTTAGAAAACAGGGCAGCTTTATGCTGTAATACAACTATAGTTCACTGCCGCACAGACAGCTTTCAGGGCTTTGTGATAGAAACACTTTCAATTAGCTGATTGATAAACTGAATTAACCTTTTTGAAATGGCTTGAATATAAATAGGGCAAGCTCAATACCTGATTAAGTATTTGCTTGCCCTTGTTGGTTAAATACTTGACGTTTTTAATTTTTTCCTCATGGTAAATAACAACGAGCTTAATGCTAATAATATTAAGGTGATGGTATTTGGCTCAGGAATTGGGTGCTGGGTATGCAACTCAATCCTTAAAGACTCAATTATTACTCCCTCACTTGCAGCAAAACTAGATAAATCTCCTGCGTTCAAGTCAACATGTAAGGCGTGTGGTTCGAAGGAAATATTGAAACCTGGAATGCCTTCATTCTCTGGAAACATTTCAGGGTTTGCAGGATCACCACCTACTTCAAGGCCAAGTAACCAAAAACCGGTGATCCAGCCATCCATGGGTAAGCCATCGGGGGTTAACCAGTTCAAATCATCAAACCAAAAACTCCATGGCGGCAAGCAACCATCTGCGGGTGGGCATTCCGGAGGTAAAGGTGGTAATTCAGGTAAGCCTGGCAGTAAAGGTGGCAGAGGAACGTTGGGTTCATGTAGTTGGTGGAAGAAGTCAAATTGTATGGATTCATCAGCGATATCAATATCAACAAAAATATCAAAAAAGCTATCGGGAGCATTGGCTGGAATTGGCGCAATAGAAGTGAGCTGTAGTTGCACAATTTCAATTTCTATTGGGTCTACAGGTAGTTGAATTGTTTCCGGAGGACAAAATGGTTGTTGAGGCGGTTGTCTTGGGATGGTTATTGGTGGTTGCCCCTCCATCATAGCCATAAAACAAATCTCATCACCGATAAGGCTTGCGTGGCTGATATTAGTGGCTAATACCATTAATAAGCTAGTACTGCATAATAGTATAAAGTTGAATATCCTCTTCATGACGCTTGCTCCTCTTATATATATAAATAAATAAATGTTAAGTGAAGTTGGCCAACATGGTTAGTCGGGTTCCAAGTTATATTATGCGTAACTTATGCCACTTCAATTTTTATAATGAATTTCAATAGGCTGCGGAAAAACAAATATATCCTTTATGCAAGCTTGTAAAAAAATCAGACACTTTTTTTTGTTTGGGTATATAATCCGCGTCCTTATTTTTGTTTTCTTTTTTTAGGTGATTTATGAGTGTTGATGCAATTGGTTTATCTGCAGATTTATTAAAAGCGGTTAAAGCCTGCGGTTATAAAAATTTAACGCCAATTCAACAACAAGCTATTCCTGTTATTCGCACTG
>Ga0209826_1001027_pt1 | contig 19850 bp, 23 predicted proteins | sample GOMGulsemesocosm_5_FD_184637 | JGI IMG/M metagenome (GOLD analysis project Ga0209826, IMG submission 184637) | Methane-oxidizing microbial communities from mesocosms in the Gulf of Mexico - GOM15C Gulf of Mexico (SPAdes) (version 2) | ecosystem: Environmental > Aquatic > Marine > Cold seeps... | reverse complement strand
TCATTTTGGCGTTTATCATCCTGATTTGTTTTGGTTTGATAGCAAGCAAGTAGAGGAATAAAGACATGCTTAGCTATTTCGTACATAGATTGTTGGTGATGATACCCACGCTTGTGGTGGTCAGTATCTTGACCTTTATTATCATTCAATTACCGCCGGGTGATTATTTATCAAACCATCTTCAGGAACTCAAATCTCAAGGCGAGAGCGCATCTGCTTCTGCAAAAATAGCTTTTTATCGAGAGCAATATTCTCTGGATAAACCCATGATTGAACAATACGCCATCTGGATGGGATTTTGGCCGGGACCGAACGGTTTTTCTGGGATGCTGCAAGGTGATTGGGGGCATTCTTTTGCCTACGACCTTCCCGTGAAAGACGTGCTCGGGGATCGAATGTTCCTGACCTTTATTATCAATTTTACGACGGTTATTTTCATATATGTTGTCGCATTTCCCATCGGGGTTTACTCGGCTACTCGCCAATATTCCATAGGCGATTACGGGTTTACACTTGTGGGATATCTTGGATTAGCTGTTCCCAATTTCTTGCTCGCCATGGTCTTGCTGTATTACGCAAACTTCTATTTTGGATTATCCATTGGAGGGTTGATGGACGAGAAGTATCTCGATCAGCCGTGGAGTTTTGATAAAGCAATGTCAATTCTCGACCATATGATTATTCCTGTGATTGTTATCGGAACAAGCGGAACTGCTGCGATGATCCGAAGGCTTCGCGCCAACCTTCTGGACGAGCTTCAAAAGCAGTATGTGACGACCGCGCGTGCCAAAGGTGTGCCGCGCCTTAAAACACTTGTTAAATATCCAATTCGCATGTCGCTGAACCCCTTTATTGCTGATATTGGCAATTTGCTGCCAGATGTGATCTCGGGCTCTGTGATCGTTAGTACGGTATTGAGCTTGCCAACGGCAGGCCCAATGTTGCTTGAGGCCCTGCGAAGTCAGGACCAATATTTGGCGGGTTCATTCTTAATGTTTTTAGCTTTGCTCACGGTGATCGGAGTGTTTGTCTCCGACGTTCTACTAGCGGTACTTGATCCTAGAATTCGTTTGACCGGAGGAGCAACTAAATGAGTGATACCTTGGGCGGCGGCAAAGACACAAAACTTGAACATTGGCATTCAGAAGAGCCTTTTGATCCGCAATCAGTTGAAAAATTGTCACCAGAGCAAGAGCAATATTATCTGGCCTCTCAGTGGAAGATGATGTGGTGGAAATTCTGTCGTCACCGCGTAGCTGTTGTCAGTGGCCTCATTCTACTGTTTTTCTACATAGCGATTATTTTTGCTGAGTTTTTAGCGCCGTACGAGCTTCATAGCCGTAACACCAAATTTATATTTGCGCCGCCGCAATCCATTCATATCTTTCATGAAGGTGAGATACGGGCGCCCTTTATATATGGATATCGGCAACGTCTAAATCTTGAGACGTTACAACGAGAATATCGCGTTGATACAAAGCGTGTTTATAGCCTGCGGTATTTCTGTCGCGGTGATAAATATAGTATGTGGAACCTGTTTGATACCGATGTGCATCTGGTTTGTGCCGATGATCAAAGGCGAGCCAGTTTCTTTTGGCTTGGGACGGATCGGTTGGGCCGGGATATTTTATCGCGCATAATTTACGGTACACGAATTTCACTTACCATTGGCTTAATTGGTATTATTATCAGCTTTACCCTCGGTATTATTCTCGGTGGTATTTCTGGGTATTACGGAGGCTGGATCGATAATGTTATCCAGCGGACAATTGAGCTTTTGAAATCGTTGCCGCAACTCCCGCTTTGGCTGGCGTTATCTGCGGCACTGCCGGTGACATGGTCGCCCATTTGGGTGTTTTTCGGACTGACCATCATCTTGGGGCTGTTGGATTGGCCCGGTTTAGCGCGAGCGGTCCGTTCTAAGTTCTTGTCATTGCGAGAGGAAGACTTCACGACGGCAGCCCAGCTTACGGGGGCAAGTCCTGCCCGAATAATTGGCCGTCATCTGATGCCGTCATTTGCATCTCATTTGATCGCTAGTGCAAGTCTTGCAGTTCCGAGCATGATCCTGGGGGAAACGGCCTTGTCCTTCTTGGGGCTTGGGCTGCGACCACCGATCACTTCTTGGGGTGTTTTGCTCAACGAGACCACAAATATTAACGCCGTGGCCACAACGCCGTGGCTTATGTATCCGGTTGTCCCGGTCATAATTGTGGTGCTGGCGTTTAACTTCTTAGGAGATGGCCTCCGGGATGCGGCAGATCCCTATAAATAGAATAAAGGCTGCTTCGGCAGCCTTTATTTCTTATTGGACGCTTTGCAACACCACTAAATCAACAAGTCCAGTAACGCCGCCCACGTCTCTGGCTGCGCGTATTTCACTTTCTTTTGAAGGCTTGTAGCCTTGAGCTAAAGCTTCTTCAAAGCAATGCAGCGTCACAAGGGCTTGGGCCTTCTCTTCCTTGGCATGCTTGTCGAGTTTTGCTGCCAAATTTACCGGCTCGCCAATGACCGTGTATTCAAGGCGGCTTTTATCACCGACTGCGCCAAATAGGATGGGACCAGAAGCCGCTGTAAACCGAATAACTTGCGGATCGAGACCAGCAGCTTTTCGCTCCTCTGCCCAGACTTGAGTCTCGTCGATCATCTGCTCAAGAGCCATTAGGCATTCAGCGGAATATAGGTCCGTCTCAACGGCTGCGCCGAAAGTTGCCAAAATTCCATCACCCAAAAATTTATCAATTGTCCCGCCGTTCTTTTGGATAATTGGGACGAGGCGTGCTTGATATTCGGCCAAAAGAGAGATGACCTCGTTTGCAGGCTTTTCCATGGATAAGCGGGTGAAACCCTGCAAATCACAATGAAGGATGGCCGCATCCCGAGTTTGCCCCGTACCAGGTTCGATCCAGCCTTCAGACTGGGTAATACGATCGGCGATTTCCGGTGAAAAGAAACGCGATAAATCTTCAGCGGCAGTTGCCTGTGCCACCGAATTGATCAGTAACCTTCGCGCTCTGAAAATAACTAAGGCAAGCAAGAACGTAACGACTAATATGCTGATAACCTTATCAAATTCAGCACCCAGCAAAATTTTGTGCGACATGGTGTAGAGCACATAATCTCGCGTGATTGACGTCATTCCCTCTCCGTAATGAACGGCGTAGGCCAGTAAAATAATCCAGCCCGTGGCGGCAGTTATACCGGCAAGCAGTATATATCGCATATCAAATCGCAAAGCCCGCAAGGCAATGAAAATAAACACATACAGAAGGGTCGGTGCTTTTAAATAAAAGGCGGGACTTTGCTCATACTGAATATGAAAGCTCCAGATCAGGAACATGAGCAAAGACATGTCCGCAATAACTGAAAGCGATAGAAACCATCCTGGCAAGCGCCACTTAACAGCAAAGAAAAGCCGCGTGAGGGTGAAGCCCAAATAGCCAGCCAATGCGTAAGGCACAGGTGCAAACATTGTGTTTGCCGCAAATGTCTTAGGGGATAGGGCGTAGAGAACGGAAAATGTTAAGACTAGAAAAAGCTGTACGCAGGCAATCAGGATTTCCGACTGATCCTGTTGCTTTTGAATTGCCGATTGGACCCTAATTGGTAGAGTTCCCTCAACCGGTTCTCCCAGTATTATCCTCAGAATTTTTTTAAGCATGTATAAAATATGATCTACTTAGGGAAAATATGCAGTCACATAATTTCATTTTTTTGTTATGTGTTTTTTTTGAGCCACAAACTGGTCTCGAATGCACCGTCTGACAGGTGGATTTTGCCAAGGTCTGTTGCGGTCACTTTTTCTTGCATGTGACGGGCGGTAAATGCACTGGAAAAAAGTAAATCAAAGCCCCCGCTTAGTAACGGTGCGACCACTTGCTGCTCATTATATCCGCGCCATTCCCAACTTTGAGGGTAATCGTGGGGCAGCATAATATCATGAATATGGACAATGACGCCCTTTGGCAGCATTGGAAGTACGTTCAGAAATAGAAAATCAACGTCCGAGCCCGGCATGGCGATATGGCTGGAATCGACAAATAGGAAATCGCCGGCTTTCAAATCCTCAAAAATTCTCAAATCGCAATTCTGAACGATATCCCTGTGCAAGGTAACGGGGAGTTTTGATATATCGGCCCGCGGTGCCGGATCAATGGCTGTAAATTTTGTGGGCAGGTTCCCGTCCTTAATGGCCTGAACCATAAACCGGGTTGAATGACCAGATCCCACTTCGACAATTTGTGCGGGCTTGCAATCCCTAACCATTTTATAGGCAGCCGCGCCATCGAGCCTTGGAAACCAGTCTTGTGTCCAACGGGGAGCTGGGGGTTGTTCTTTTCCAAATTCACTAAATATGGGCGCGTAACTTTGCATCTCGTCCAAAAATGTTGAAAATGCAGCTTCGTGGCTTTTGAAAATTTGAAAGAGCGCAGGATAGGTTTCATGTGATTTGCGATCAGGAAGGGTATCTGCATAACGGTAGGGTATAAAAAATCCTTGTTTTTTGATGTTTAACAAGGTGTTCAGCCCCATTCGCAAACGCCGCATGTTCATTGATCAAAGCCTTTTACTTAAGTTGTCTCTGTTTGGTAGAAACTGATACTCTTTTTGTCAAGCTGCCTGTAGCTATGCTACAAGTCAAATAAAACCAAAAGAACAGGTGTTTCATGGGATCTTTCTTTACTGTTAGCCAGTCTGGCGTTGTACTTACCATCACTTTAAATAAACCGAAGCAGCATAACGTCGTCAACCCTGATGAAATGAATGAACTTCGCAATCTGTTGGCGGAGAAAGCTCGGGATACGGATATTCGGGTGGGAATCCTAACTGGAGAGGGCCGGAGTTTCTGCGCCGGTGCAAATCTCGGTGAGTTGAAAGAGTATGATTTTTCGAAAAATCCTCTGGAAATGCTCAGCGATCAAATAGAAGCCATGCCATTTCCCGTTATTTGTAAATTAAATGGCGGTGTTTACGGCGGGGGAACGGATCTAGCACTTGCTTGTGATTTCAGGGTGGGCACGCCTGAGATGAAATGTTTTATCCCGCCAGCGCGCATTGGGATCCATTATCATCCGAGCGGAATGGTCCGCGCTGTTTCCCGTTTAGGGTTGGGGCCTGCGAAACGGTTATTCCTGGCCCTTGAAACTATGGATGGGTCAGAGTTAAAAGCGATCGGTTTTCTAGATTACCTGGTGGAGGCGGATGCCCTTGACGACAAAGTTCAAGGTTTGGCCGTCGCCATGTCAGATTTGGCGCCGCTAAGTCTATCAGGAATGAAGGCGACATTTAATGCCATTGCCCGTGGGGCATTCGATGATGAGGCGGCGCAAGACGCGCAGCAGATTTGCCTGAATTCTGATGATTTTAAAGAAGGGCAGGCGGCATTAGCAGAAAAACGCCCGCCGATCTTTAAAGGATCGTGACTTTAGGTAATGTTAAAGCGCTGAAGTGTATCAGCAAGATCAGTCCCAAATTGAGGTCCTCGTCGAATAATGCCAACGTTCATGGGCAGGGATTTTAAATCGGGATGATTTGGCTCTAAGCTTGTCAGAACGGCAACCGGGATTTGTCTGGTTGTCGGCATTGCTGCCAGTGCGCAGGCAAAATCAATACCTGAGAGGCGAGGCATGACAGCAGTTGTGATAACCATATCTGGTTTGGTTTCAAGCACAATCTGGAAGGCTTCAATGGGATCAAGGACCGTTGAAACACGATAACCACAAGCGTTTAATTCCCGCTCCACGACCCGGGCAGCAGTTCTTTGCGGCATTACCAGCGTCACTTCAGTATCCGTGATTGTGACGTCATTGACCTCAAACGTGCTTTTGTGAGGGAGGTTGCGGATCACTTCAGCGATATTTTCTTCAGGGATGATGTCTCCATCTAGTATGGAGCTAATACGATCACTGAAGAGCTGAAGGTCGCTCAGGTTTTTTGTGGTAATTTGTTTTGCTTGCGATAAATATTCGTCAAGGCGATGGCTTAAGGGAGTTAGCCCCGGTAAATTTACTGCTTTTGCTTTTAACCGAAGGTTAGAGGCATCTTGAGCCAATTTTATTGCGGCCTCTCCTGCGGACAGTGTTCCTCCGCGGATTTGTTGCATGCGCAATTCAAGACCTGCTACAACGTCTCTTGCTTCATCCAGAGCTTCTTCTTCGTATTGAGCTTCTAGCTCGGCTTCTGTAAGTACCTTCATAGACACGATAATATTCCCGTTTTTACTGTTGAACGGGAAAGATTAAGGTCAGGAGGTTAAGCAATTCTAAATTCACGTAAATGGATGCCTAAAGGGTCAAAATTACCGCCTAAAGCTGGTGTAAATTGGCAAAACGAGTATCTGTGACCCGTTTTGCCATGTTGATTAGAGAATAAACTTCGACAAATCTGAATCGGCGGTCAATGCCCCCAAGTGCTCCTTGACATAACTTGCATCAATCACAACTGTTGTGCCCGAGCTATCGGAGGCCTTGAAGCTGATATCCTCCAGAACTTTTTCAAGAATTGTATGCAGTCTGCGAGCGCCAATATTTTCAACGCTTGCATTAATATCGGCCGAGATGTTGGCGATTTCAATAATGCCGTCTTCGGTGAAGTCTAGATCAACCTCTTCCGTTTTTAACAGGGCCACATACTGTTTAATTAAGCTGGCTTCAGGTTCGTTTAAGATCCGAATAAAATCTTCGTTAGTCAGTGCCGTTAATTCGACACGGATCGGTAACCGGCCCTGTAATTCTGGCAAAAGGTCAGATGGTTTTGCCAAATGAAACGCACCTGATGCGATGAATAAGACGTGATCCGTGCGAACAATTCCGTATTTTGTTGATACATTCGTGCCTTCGATCAGAGGCAGAAGGTCACGCTGGACGCCTTCGCGGCTAACATCTCCGCCTTGGCGGTCGCCGCGGACGCAAATTTTGTCGATTTCGTCCAAAAATACGATCGCATCATTCTCAACAAGGTTGATGGCTTCGCGCGCGACGTTATCTTCATCCAGCAGTTTGTCGCTTTCCTCATCAATAAGAACTTTATAGCTGTCCTTGACTTTCATCTTACGAGGCTTCGTTCGTGATGGCCCCATTTTCCCCAAGATATCATTAAGATTGAGCATACCCATTTGTGCGCCGGGCATTCCCGGGATTTCAAACGACGGCATCCCGCCTGCACCGGTGTCGAGCATGTTCAGCTCAATCTCTTTGTCATCCAGTTGGCCTTCGCGCAGCATTTTCCGAAACTTCTGGCGTGTATCTGCGGTAGCACCTTCACCAACAAGGGCATCGAGAACGCGTTCTTCAGCGGACAGTTCCGCCTTGGCTGTGACTTCTGCACGTTTCTTTTCGCGGATCATGCCAATGGCAATTTCCATTAGGTCGCGGACAATTTGTTCCACATCCCGGCCCACATAACCCACTTCAGTGAACTTTGTGGCTTCGACTTTTAGAAATGGTGCGTTGGCAAGTTTAGCAAGCCTTCTGGAAATTTCGGTTTTGCCGACACCGGTTGGGCCAACCATCAGAATGTTTTTAGGCAGCACTTCTTCGCGCATTTCTTCTGATAATTGTTGGCGGCGCCACCGATTGCGAAGAGCGATCGATACAGCTCGTTTGGCGTCGCTTTGTCCAACAATATGGCGGTCTAGCTCATATACGGTTTCACGCGGGCTCAAATTCTTCATTATCTATATACTCTCAAGTGTGACATTTTCGTTGGTGTAGACGCAGATATCCGCGGCAATTTGCATGGCTTTGCGGGCGACAGCTTCTGCGTCTAAATCGTCAATATCAATCAGCGCTCGCGCAGCTGAAAGGGCATAATTTCCGCCGGATCCAATGGCGATAATGCCATCTTCAGGTTCAAGAACGTCCCCATTACCCGTTAAAATAAGAGAGACATCTTTGTCGGCAACAGCAATCATTGCTTCAAGACGGCGCAAATATTTATCGGTCCGCCAGTCTTTTGCAAGCTCAACACACGCACGAGTTAGGTTGCCTGGATGTTGATCCAATTTTCCTTCCAGACGTTCAAACAGAGTAAAGGCGTCGGCGGTAGCGCCAGCAAAGCCGACAATTACGTGTCCGCCTTCACCAATCCTGCGAACTTTACGCGCATTTCCCTTGATCACGGTTTGTCCCAAAGAGACCTGACCATCACCTGCTATGACAACTTTACCATTTTTTCGGATGGACAGGATTGTTGTCCCGCGCCAGCTTTTGTGTTGTTCAGACATGTGTATCAATATCCAGCCTTGTTTATTTTCAATCTGAAAGACGATGTAACCATTTTGTGCCATGGGTCAAGGGCTTGACACGTGATGACATCAAATTCAGGAAGGAAAACCCTATTTCTGTGCGGAATTTTCACAAATGCGAAAATTGGGCGTCTTTTGCCTGATGACTACCTTTTCCGCATGTTGGAGACACCTATGAATTATTCCGCTGGCGCGCCGGTGCAAAATGAAGAAAAAACCCATAATTTAAGAGCAATATTTGAAATTCTTGCCTACCTTCAAGTGGATGCGAAGCGCGATGGTTTCGGAGAACTAGCAGATCGGCTGGAATTCGCGATGAATCACGCGGAGCAACAGTTGAGCCATTTGAAAAATCCAGCCACAGTGGCACCTGTAAACACGGCTCAGAGATAAGCGGCCAAGTCACTCTTCACTGCCAATTGTGTCCCTTCAACACAGTATCGATAATCGTTCCGTCACAGATCGTGCGTCTTTTCTTGGATTTGCAGGCAACTCCTGCTATATGCTCGCGTAGATATTATGCTTAAAGTCTGCGCTCGGAAGGAATTTTCATGCGTGAAGGTCGTACACAACGGACAACAAAAGAAACCGAAATCGAGGTATGGCTCGATTTGGACGGTACTGGCAATTATGATGTAGAGACAGGTATTGGCTTTCTCGATCATATGCTGGAGCAGTTGTCACGACATAGTCTGATGGATCTAAAAGTTCGGGCTAAAGGCGATTTGCATATTGATTTTCATCACACGACAGAGGATTGCGGCATTGCCATTGGCAAGGCTTTTTCCAAGGCGCTTGGTGATATGAAAGGCATAAGACGATATGCCTCCGCTCATATTCCAATGGATGAAACTTTGACACGGGTGTCTTTGGATATCTCCAACCGTCCTTATTTGATCTGGAAGGTGAATTTCACCCGCGACAAACTGGGTGATATGGACACTGAATTGTTCAAAGAGTGGTTTCAGGCTTTTGCACAAGGTGCCGGGATTACCCTGCATGTTGAAAATTTATATGGCGAGAATAATCATCATATTGTGGAAAGCAGCTTTAAGGCCCTCGCGCGGGCTCTTCGAGACGCCGTAGAAATTGATCCGCGTAAAGCCGATGCTGTTCCGTCGACCAAAGGGGTTCTTTAACTCATCTGAGGTCTGTCGGAGGCGTCATGCCAGTTTATTCAGCTTATTTCCATAAAGAGCAGTCTTTAGACGGCAATGGGTTGGTTCTTGTAGAAGATCAATTTAGCTGGTTCGCATTTCTTTTGCCTGCTGTATGGGCCATTCGGCATCAATTGTGGGTGGCACTGGGAATTTATGCAGCAGGTTCAGTGATTATTCAATCCGGACTTGAATTTGTTGGTTCAAGCTCAAATCTTCAGTTCATCAGTGGCGTTGCATTTACTTTTCTGTATGCAAGTTTTGCCGACGAGTTCCGACATATGAAACTGATATCGCAAGGGTACACTGAAATCGGTCCTACAACGGGCGAGGGGCTAGAAGACGGTGAAAAGATGGCTTTGTTGATTCTGGAAAACCAACAAGCTGATGAAATGAATAAGAATATGCCTGAAACAGTTCAGGCAAATGGGTCAGAAAAATGATTGCAATAATTGACTATGGGTCCGGAAATTTACGCTCCGCTGCGAAGGCGTTTGAGCGGTGTATTCGTGAAGCTGGACTTAACGATACCGTTCATGTGACTAGTGATCCAGACGTGGCGGCCAAAGCCGATCGTATCGTGTTGCCGGGCGTTGGCGCATTTCGCGATTGCCGTGAAGGTCTCAGTGCGCTGGATGGTATGGACGCGGCGCTACAAGAAGCGGTTATTGACCGCGCCGTTCCTTTCTTTGGTATTTGTGTTGGTATGCAGCTTATGGCGAGCCGTGGTTTGGAATATGGCGTAACGGAAGGCCTAGACTGGATTAAGGGCGACGTTACTGCGCTGGAAATCGATGATCCAACCTTGAAAATTCCACATATGGGATGGAATGAATTTAAAGTCGAAAATGAACACGTCTTGCTGGATGGCATAAAAGACGGTGATCATATCTATTTTGTCCATAGTTATCATGTGGTCACTGAAAACGCGGATGAGACTTTGGGGTCTGTTGATTATTCCGGTCCCGTAACGGCTATGATTGGCCGAGACAACATGATCGGAACGCAATTCCATCCAGAAAAAAGTCAAGAAACAGGGCTGCGGCTCATTTCCAATTTCTTAAAGTGGAAACCGTAAGGAAATAGGCATGTCGGATAATAATCGTAATATTCTGCAACCGGTTATCGAATTGATGACTGAAATCTCTGCGGCTGACATGGAAGACCTTTGTGTCGCTACCAATGAGGCAATTATTGATGGGAACGGCTTTGGTTGGCTAACGCCACCTGAACGGTCTGTCCAAGAAAGCTTCTGGCGCGGCGTTGTTGCAATGCCCGTACGAGAGCTTTATTGCGCGCGATTAGAGGGTCGGATTGTCGGCACGGGGCAATTGGTAAGACCGTTTTCAAATAACGAAGCCAGCGGCCATATCGCTAATATATCAACCTTCTTCATTGCGCCTTATGCGCGGGGACATGGATTGGCTATTGGTTTGGTTGAAGTCATTGTCCAATCGGCAAAAAATCAAGGATTTAAAAGCCTAGAGGTGGATGTGAGGGAAACCCAAACGGCAGCGGTGTCGCTTATCGAAAATTGCGGCTTTATCCATTGGGCGACCAAAAAGAAATATGCTTGGAACGGCGAAAAATACGTGGATGGCTATTATTATGTTAAAGACTTGGAAGAGGTCGTAAAATTATGAATTTGTATCCAGCGATTGACTTGAAAGATGGAAATTGTGTGCGCCTGCTCCGCGGTGAGATGGATGCGGCCACAGTGTTTAACAACAATCCCGGTAATCAAGCGGCAGCGTTTAAAGACGCTGGGTTCAAACGTATTCATTTGGTGGATTTGAACGGCGCATTTGAAGGTAAACCTGTTAATGCCTCTGCGGTTGAAGCAATTTTGGCGGCGACAGACGTTCCTGCTCAACTAGGCGGTGGTATCCGGGATTTGAAAACCATTGAGATGTGGCTCGAAAAAGGAATAAGCCGCGTTATCCTTGGAACCATTGCGCTCCGGGATCCTGAGATTGTAAAATCTGCCTGTAAAGCTTTCCCAGGGCATGTTGCTGTGGGCATCGATGCCCGCGATGGCATGGTTGCTGTTGAAGGATGGGCGGAGACGAGTGAGACGTCGGCGCTTGATCTTGCCAGAAAATTTGAAGACGCTGGCGTGGAAGCTATCATCTACACTGATATCGATCGGGACGGAGCGTTGCAGGGTGTTAATGTGGAAGCCACTCGCGACCTTGCCGCTCAAATATCAATTCCGGTTATTGCCTCTGGTGGTGTTGCCTCCATCCGTGATGTGGAAGAATTATTGAAGGTGCAGGATAGTGGCATTGAAGGTGTAATTATTGGACGTGCGCTGTATGACGGTCGCATTGATCCCGCGGCGGCCCTTAAAATGGTGGAACAGGCAAATGCTTAAAGCAAGAGTGATCCCTTGTTTGGATGTGAAAGACGGGCGGGTCGTCAAAGGGGTCAATTTTGTTGATCTAATTGATGCAGGTGACCCTGTGGAACAAGCCCGTATTTACGATGAACAGGGTGCAGATGAGCTGTGTTTTTTGGATATCACGGCAAGTTCAGATAACCGGGAAACCATGTATGACGTGATCCGCAGAACAGCTGAGCAATGCTTTATGCCGTTGACGGTCGGCGGCGGTGTGCGAACTGTTGAAGATGTACGAAAGCTTTTATTGGCGGGTGCAGACAAAGTTTCCATTAATACCGCAGCAGTAGATAATCCTGAATTCGTTCGGGAAGCGGCGCAAAAATTTGGTAATCAGTGCATTGTTGTTGCTGTAGATGCCAAAAAGACGGCGCCCGGGAAATTTGAAATATTCACCCATGGCGGCCGTAAAGAAACCGGTATCGATGCCATTGAGTGGGCCAAAAAAATGGCTGACTATGGCGCAGGCGAGATATTACTGACGTCTATGGACCGCGACGGAACCCGCGAAGGTTTTAATCTTCCGCTAACGCGCGCCATTGCTGATGCCGTGACAATACCGGTCATCGCCTCTGGCGGTGTGGGAACGCTGGATCATTTGTCAGAAGGTGTTCTGGAAGGTCATGCAACGGCTGTTCTTGCCGCGTCTATTTTCCATTTTGGGGAACACACAATTCGCGAAGCCAAGGAAACCATGAGGGATGCTGGCATCCCTGTCAGATTATAGGGGGCCATATGACTGCCAATTCTGAAATTCTTGATCGTCTATTCGAGACTATTTCTGCCCGTAAAACAGCGGATGCAAACAGTTCCTACACGGCCAAGTTATTCGCTAAGGGAACTCAAAAAATTGCGCAGAAAGTTGGCGAAGAGGGCGTAGAGCTTGCTCTCGCAGCGGCGCTTGAGAATAAGCAAGAGATCATTTCGGAAAGTGCTGATCTTCTCTATCATATGTTCGTTCTTTGGGCAGATGCAGGGGTGGAACCGTCTGAGATTTATAATAAATTGGCAGAACGTGAAGGCCTATCGGGCCTTGTTGAAAAAGCCTCCAGATTAGAGGATTGAAGACCGATTATGGGTTACGATAACGATAATATTTTTGCTAAAATCCTGAGGCATGAAATCCCTAATGATACGGTTTTTGAAGATGAAACCATTTTAGCTTTTAACGATATAGCTCCGAAAACACCGGTACATATTCTGGTGATCCCAAAGGCCGCCTATGTGGACTTAGAGGATTTTACGGCCCGTGCAACAGCCCTAGAAATTGGAAGCTTTTTTGCGAGAGTGGGCCAAATTGCTCGAGATCTTGGCTTGCCGGGTGATGGATATCGCTTGGTTTCAAATAACGGCGAAAATGCAGGACAACTTGTCCCCCATTTCCATGTGCATATAATGGGTGGCCAAAAAATACAAAAAGGCAGTATGGCCCGGGGAATGCAAGGCTAACTACTAGTCCTGCAGGATCAATGTGCGAGCATTTTCAATCACATGAATGTTGAGCGGGTTTTTCCGTCCCCGCACGATGACTTCTTCTTTTTGTGCAGGACCCGTAAATCCTGCTTCAACTGCAATACGGTCAGAGAAAATAAGCTGACTGGTATATTCTTTGTTCATGGCCTCCAGGCGGCTTGCCGTATTTACAGCATCCCCGATGGCCGTGATAGAAGTGGTTTTACCATAGCCCATTTCACCAATAATCACGTGCCCCATATGAATGCCAATACCAATTTTGAGTGGCTCGCCCAGATCTGATTTCAGGTTTGTATTCATAACATCCAAAGCATCCGCCATGGCTTTCGCCCCTTTAAGAGCTTTTTTTGCAGCAGTTGCGGGATCATCTTCCAGGCCAAATAAGGCCATCACACCGTCACCAATAAATTTATCAAGATGGCCTCCAGATCCCTCAATGGCTTCACCCATATGGCGGAAATACTGGTTTATGACGAAGACGACGTCATAGGGTAATTTATCTTCAGAAAATTTGGTGAACGCTCGCAAATCTGCAAATAGAATGGCGATGTCTTTCTCGCGTCCCTGAAGATAGGCTGGTTTTGCAAAAGAATGTTTGTGGGACGCTTTGTCGGGAAGCAAGGGGACAACTGATAGATTTGCAAGCACAGGGACCTGACAGGCAAGCCGTGTGCCCTCAATCGCGCCAACCCGCTTCAGGACGGCAAGCTCAGCATCACTCGGTGGTGCCAGTGTATCGGCGCCTTCCGTTACTCGTATGCGGCATGTTGAACACCGTCCGCGCCCCCCGCAAACTGAGGCATGGGGAATGCCGCCTTGCTTACTAATGTCCAGCACTGTCGTGCCGGGTGGTGCTGAGACGGTCTTGCCTTCAGGGTACTGAACTGTGACAAGGCGTTCTTTTCGAAAATGAATAAACCAAAACAGGCGGCTTAATAGCAAGACAGCTAATGCCGCGATCATGCCGTAATGACCATAATCGCGAACCTGATAAATCCATTGAGAATCTTCTTGTGTCACATTAAGGCTTTGAATGAGATGTGTCCGCCAAGCGGCATCTCGCGCTAGGAATTCAATTTCCGTCGCGCCGACGAGAAATCCGGTTAGGGCAAGAATGGGTAAAATTAAAGCGGCGCTATATAGAAACGGATATTGCTTTTCGTACCAAGGCTTCAATCGAAGCCAAAAATGCAAACCTAAACATCCATGCACCCAAGCAACGATCAATCCAACACTCTGAAGTAGGGCTTCAATTGGCGTTACAATCCACACAAAAAACAGCACGTAAGTGTAGTTGTCGGTAATCCCAAAGGCTTCGTGGGCAACACGTGTGCCCACAATATGACCAATCAACAACGGAGGAATTGCCAGACCCATTATAATTTGCACAATTTCTTTAGGGGGAATGCGCCGAAAAGACCGAAGCGCGAGGAGTTTTGCTGACGTTAGGGCAATATGCACTGCCATGGCCAAGATCAGCAGAATAGTTCCAGGGGGACTGCGCCACAAACCCACAAAAACAAGACGGCCAGCTTCCATCGCTTCAAGCGAGATAAGGCCGAGACTGTGGTTTAAGAGGTGCATTGTCAGGAACAGCATCAGGACAAGCCCGCTGAAAAGACGAAGATTTTCCGTCTTTAGCCAGCTTCTATCCGAGTGTTTTTGCGTTTTTTTGCCGCCCGTCACTGTCATATTTTTCCTGCGCTGATACAAGTGACAGTGTTTCGTCACCGGTCTTCTGTCAAGTGCTGCATTGAGCGCAGGGTTTCTAGCCCATTCGGGAAGCGATCAATTCTTTTAAATTTACGGCCGGACGCGCGCCCATATGGCTGATAACTTCTGCCGCTGCGATAGAGGCGATTGCGCCGCTTTCGGCTAAGCTTCGGCCATTTGTAAAACCGTATAGAAAACCTGACGCGTATAAATCACCAGCACCAGTCGTATCAACCACATCAACACTGCGATCAGCGGCAACTTCTACATTTGTATCGCCCTGTAAAATGAGAGAGCCTTCGTGACTTCGGGTAATACAGGCAATTTCCACGCTGTCCCGGATTGCATTTACGGCCACGTCGAGTTGATCGGTTTGATAAAGAGATTTAATCTCGTCTTCATTGGCAAAGAGAATATCAACACCGCCATCAATAAAGTCGATAAACTCGCTACGGAAACGATCCACACAGAAGCTATCTGATAATGTCAGCGATACCCGTTGTTCCGCTTCATGAGCAATTTTGGCCGCTTTTCGAAAGGCTGCTTTGCCGCCATCGGGATCCCATAGGTACCCTTCCATATAAGTGACAGCAGAGGCTGCAATGATTTCAGGGTCGATGTCGTCTGGGCCGAGGCCAACGCAGGCACCCAAATAAGTGTTCATGGTTCTGTGGGCATCTGGTGTCACTAAAACAAAGCTGCGTGCAGTTGCCGCGCCTTGCTCGCTTCTTGGGGTTTCAAAATTCACGCCGCTGGCTTGAATATCATGAGCAAAAATATCGCCAAGCTGATCGTTGCGAACTTTACCAATATAGTTGCTTCGACCGCCAAGGGACGCAACACCGGCCGCTGTGTTTCCAGCTGATCCCCCTGAGATTTCAACGGAGCTGCCCATTTTGGAATATAAATCTTCCGCACGGGCTTCGTCGATCAGGTTCATGGAGTTTTTAACAAGATTTTCACGAGTCAAAAAATCGTCATCAATTTTGCTGATCACGTCGACAATGGCGTTGCCGATGCATGTTGTGTCAAAACGAGTATTGGTCATGGTATCTCCAGCGGTTAAGGAAGCGCGGCGGAGTATAGCGCTTCCCGGTGGGTGTGCAAGGCGGGGCTGTACATTTGCTGGGAATTTTGCCATCAATAAGTTATGGATGACTTAATAAAGCTAACTGCCACAGAAGCAGTAGAAAAGCTGAAGGCTGGTGAGATATCCCCGCTTGAACTTATCGACGCCGCAGAAGCCCGTATTTTAGCGACGGACGATGCCGTAAATTCCCTGCCAATTCGTTGTTTTGATAGGGCGCGGGAGCGTGCTGGAGAAATTACCAAAGAGAAGGCGGCAGAGCATGGCGCCAGATATCTTCACGGATTACCCATCGCGATTAAAGATCTGACGGCAGTAAAAGACGTCCGCTTCACCATGGGCTCACCGATTTACGCAGATAATATCGCTGATTATTCAGATATTATGGTTGAGCGTTTGGAAGAGCGCGGCGCCATTGTCATCGGTAAAGCAAATACGCCGGAATTTGGTGCAGGGGCACAAACGTTCAATGAAGTCCTTGGAACAACAACAAACCCATGGGACACGACGAAAACACCGGGTGGATCATCTGGTGGTTCTGGTGCGGCACTCGCTGCCGGTCAAGTATGGCTAGCGCAAGGCAGTGATCTTGGCGGCAGTTTGCGTATTCCAGCGAGTTTTACTGGGGTTGTGGGCTTGCGACCATCCCCTGGGCGTGTTCCGCATGGACCAAGCGGACTTCCCTTCGGCGTAGGCTCGGTTGAGGGCCCAATGGGCCGAACAGTCGCTGATGTGGCCTTGATGCTGGATGTGATGGTGGGCGAACATATAGTCGATCCCATCAGCCTACCCACGCCAGACTATTTATATTCAGACGTTATTAAGCAGCCCCACAAATTTGGCAAAGTCGCTTATAGCCCGGATCTTGGGCAATGCCCCATTGATGCTGAAGTTGCTGAAATCTGCGCAAAGGCGGCGCAGTCGTTTCAACGTCATGCTAACGCAATGGAGGAGGATTGTTTTGATACCTCTGGCGGCGACGATATTTTCCAAATTTTGCGGGCTGCGCAATTTGCCGCAACCCACGGACCAAAACTTGAAACCCACCGGGATATGCTGAAACCTGATGTGATTTGGAATATTGAATCTGGCCTCAAACTCACAGCCGAAAACATTGGTTGGGCGCAAAGAGAGCAGGGAGTGCTTTATCACAGGGTCGCCAAGTTCTTCGGCACCTATGATTTGCTTCTAACGCCAACAGTGATGGTTCCGCCGTTTGATCATGAGATCAGATCCATTCGGGAAGTGAACGGGGTTAAGTTTGACAACTATATCGCGTGGCTCGCTCAAACATACTTGCTGACCAATACAAGTTGTCCTGCCATATCGGTTCCGTGTGGATTTACCAAATCAGGTTTACCAGTTGGGTTGCAGATTATGGCGCCGGCTCACCGGGAGGATTTAGTGTTAAAAGCAGCCTCATTATTTGAGCAAGATCATCAATTTGCAGGCATGGTTCCTGTGGATCCAAGATAATTGGACCCTGTGAAAATTGCACAAAAGGGATTGCATATAAGAGTATAAACAACTACATGAAGCCAAGTTCATATTAAAAGTTACTTTGGGGGCGCGACGTGATACCGGCAATTAACAAAGCCATTATGCAGATGACAGATCCTGCATTTAGATCAGTGTTATTGAAATCACTGCTTTATTCGCTGCTCGCCCTCATCTTTACTTTTGTCGTGATATTCCAGCTAACGGGCTTGATCCCGCAATCTGACTGGGATTGGATCAATACTATTGTTGGCTGGTTAAGCGGTGCAGGTGCATTTATTATTGCTCTGTTTATCTTTCCCTTGTCTATGGCAGCTGTTATCGGAATCCTGCTGGATGATATTGCCGATGCGGTGGAGGCCAAACACTATCCGGGTGACACGCCTGCGCGCGACATCCCGCTGTGGTCAAGTGTCTGGGACGCGCTCAAGTTCTTTGCCATTATAATTGGCTGCAACATACTTGCGTTACCGCTCTATCTTATTCCGGGTGTAAATCTTGTGGTCTATTATGTTCTCAATGGCTATTTGCTCAGCCGGGAATTTTTCCAACAAGTGGCGATCCGTCATCATGAAATGCCGACAGTGAATAAGCTCCGTAAAATCGGCGGGACGGAAATATTCCTAACGGGTATTGCTGTTGCCTTTTGCATGACAATTCCCATTTTAAACCTGATCGTTCCCATCATCGCCACTGCAACCATGGTTCATTTGTATAAGACGCGGGCGAAAACACTAGATGGCTCTAAAGCCGTTGATATTACATGATGTTGAAAGCTAGCATTCCGGTTATTCTGTTGCCGCTTGTTTTAGGCGCCTGCGGGGCAACGACCCAATCTGCATCAAACACGGTAGAAAAACCTGCTGTCGTTAGTGCACCTTTGGTGACGCCAGAAAAGACCATATCGCTGGCGGCTTTGCCAAAAAAACCTGAACCTCTTCCCAAAGTTCTGGAAAAAGAGGCTGTGCCGTCTATTCCGTTGCCGTCTGTTGGGGTGCTTCGCGGAAAATCGACTGCTGAGATCGAAGCGGTTTTTGGCAAACCTGTTTTGCTAAGGAAAGACAAACCGGCGCAGGTTTGGCAGTATTTGACCAGTAAATGCGCGTTGCATCTTGTCTTCTATCCAGAAGATGATGCAAATGGAACGCTACGGGTGAAATATTTTTCCATGAACGACCGCGATGTCGGCCAAAAAGCAGATAGCAAGCCGTGCTTTAAAAGCCAGCTCAATCGCGTTGGTGTCTCTCAAGCAAAAATTCTCGGGTAAGGCACCGCCGTAGGTTCAATAGTCGCTATTAAACGGCCGTTGTTTTCCCTTTGAATTTACACAGATCCTCGACAATGCATTTATGGCAATCGGGTTTGCGGGCTTTGCAAATGTAGCGCCCATGCAAAATCATCCAATGATGCGAGTCTCGCATATATTCCTTGGGAATGCGTTTCTCCAGCTTCTTTTCCACCTCAAGCGGCGTTTTCCCCGGTGCAATTCCGGTTCGGTTACCCAACCGAAATAGATGGGTGTCCACAGCGATGGTGGGCTGTCCAAAAGCAATGTTTAAGACAACATTGGCTGTTTTTCGGCCAACTCCGGCGAGTTCTTCTAGCTCATCCCGTGTTTGCGGAACGACGCTGTCATGATTTCGGATTAAGGCTTCGCACAATTTGATGACGTTTTTAGCTTTGGTTTTGTACAGGCCAATAGATTTGACATAATCGCGGACCGTATCTTCGCCAAGGGCAAACATCTTTTCAGGCGTATCTGCTATGGCAAATAATGGCCCAGTTGCCTTGTTTACACCCACGTCGGTTGCCTGCGCCGATAGCACAACGGCCACAAGCAATGTGAACGTATTTACGTAATCCAGCTCCCCTTTGGGGTAGGGATTATCTTCGCTCATGCGGCGGAAAAATTCGTTTATGTCAGCCTTTTTCATAAAACTGTTATTGGCACAGCTAGATGCCTTGTGCAATCTTCATTTGACTGCGCCGCCTTTATTCATAACTAAAGTGGTATGATGACCCCCGAACGCCCGCAAAAACCTTATACGCTGTCCCTATCTCCGCATCGCAGTTTACCGCCGCGGGGCTTCCTAATTTTGATGATATTTATTGGTGGCATAAGTTTTACGGCTGGGATGGCGTTCTTAATGATGGGGGCGTGGCCCGTATTCGGTTTCTTTGGGTTGGACGTACTTCTGGTGTATGTGGCTTTTCGGCTGAATTACCGGGAGGGTCAGAAGCGCGAAGTGATCGAAATCATGGAGGGAGAACTGATTGTTT
>Ga0209826_1001026_pt1 | contig 19876 bp, 23 predicted proteins | sample GOMGulsemesocosm_5_FD_184637 | JGI IMG/M metagenome (GOLD analysis project Ga0209826, IMG submission 184637) | Methane-oxidizing microbial communities from mesocosms in the Gulf of Mexico - GOM15C Gulf of Mexico (SPAdes) (version 2) | ecosystem: Environmental > Aquatic > Marine > Cold seeps... | reverse complement strand
TATTTCTGTACCATCTTGTTCTTCTTGAGGTTTCCAAATAAATACATCATTTTTATCACTGTTAAAATAAACAACTTCTGTAAATTTTATAGTATTTTTATTGCTGTTTACTGAAGATGATGAATCCTCTTCAGTAGTTTTATTTATATTTTTCATTTTGACTCCAATGTTTTAGCAAGATTGCTTTTGCCTTTTAATTCTGACCATTTAAAATTTCAATATTATACAAAAAAACTATTGTCATTCAATAAATTCATTATCAAACATTATTTTGCCCCCCCCTTTAATCCTTTAATTGATGCTGGTCATGCTTGAAGCAAAAGAGCTTATCGTACAAGATTAATCCCTGAGATATGGTTTTTTGATCTATTAGAGTTACTTTCCTGTTACAATTATTAGTTTATAATATTATTGTGATATTTTTATTTTTTCTTAATAATATAAATGAACCCTTAGTTAGTTTTGGTTAAAGTAGAACTAAACTAAAATTAAAATATAAAATAGGAGTTTCAAAATGTTTACAAAATTAGCGTCAAAGTCTTTTCTATTGGTAGGAATTTTACTTACATTGTTTGTAAGTACCGCAAGTGCAGTTGAGAAAATCAGAGTAGGGGCTCTACGATTTACTTCCCATGCCCCAAGTTTTGTGGCTTTTGAAAAGGGCTATTTTACACAAGAAGGTCTTGAGGTTGAGTTTAAGTTTTTTAAATCAGCACAACCAATGGCTGTTGCAATTGCATCGGGAGATGTGGACTTTGGTGTAACTGCTGTTTCAGGTGGACTTATCAACCTTGCAGGAAAAGGCGTGATCAAAGTTATTGGTGGAGCGTTACATGAAGAAGAGGGGATTGATGGTCAGATGATCTTAGCTTCACAAAAAGCGATTGATGCTGGTCTTAAAACGCCTGCTGATTTAAAAGGTCACTCTTTTGGTATCACACAAACAGGTTCATCTTTTCACTATATGGCACACAAAATTGCTCAAAAAGAGGGATTTGATGCTTCTGAAATCAGATTTAAACCTTTACAAAAAGTAGGTGCTATTATTGGTGCTTTAAAATCTGAACAAATTGATGCGTGGAGTATTGTTCCACATATTGCAAAGGGACTTGCAAAAAACCCAAAGATATCTATCATTGGAAAAGTATCTGATTATATTCCAAACTATCAAGTTACCACTGTGTTTACTTCTTCTAAACATGCAAAAAACAATCCAAAGTTAGTAAAGTCTTTTCTTAAAGCATTTTCAAAAGGTGCCGATGATTTTAACTCTGCTTTAGTTGATAAAACTACAGATAAAGAAACTTCAGAAGATATGGTAAAACTAATTCACAAATATGTTTATGCAAGTAAACCATATGCAAAAGCAGCACCATCTATTCGAAATGGAGCTATGCGTATCAATCAAAATGCAAAGCTAAACATCACAAGTATTAAAGATCAGTTAGATTGGTTTAAAAAAGAAAAATTAGTGAAACAAAATATCACAATGGACATGCTGGTTGATACAAGTTTTGTTGATACTTTTTAACGCATAGATATTTTATGAATCTACACATTGATAATGTTTCGCACAGTTATGGACAAACAGAAGTACTAAACAATATAAATATAGAAATAGAAAAAAATGAAATAGTTTGCATTGTTGGGCCTTCTGGATGTGGAAAATCAACACTGCTTAGACTAATAGGAGGGTTAGAAAAACCCTCACGTGGTAAAATCTTTCAAATAGGCGATGCCCCATCAAATAGTCTCAATCCTCTCACCTATATCTTTCAAGATTTTGCACTTCTTCCTTGGATGAGTGTTTATGACAATATTTCTTTGGTTTTAGAAGACCATGACTTAACTAAGAAAGAAATCAAAGAGATCGTTGATGATGTACTTAAACGTACAAAATTGAGTGACTTTAAAGATGTTTTACCCAAAAATCTCAGTGGTGGTATGAAGCAAAGAGTTGCCATTGCAAGAGCGCTTAGTGTTCGGCCTGCTGTGATGTTAATGGATGAGCCTTTATCTGCCCTTGATAGTCAAACAAGAGAGTTTTTGATGGATGATTTGGTCTCTTTGTGGGAAAAAGAAAAGTTTACTGCTTGTTATGTGACACATAACTTATCAGAAGCAGTAAGACTTGGGCATAAAGTAATCGTACTTGGAAGTAGACCCAGTAGAATTCAAGAAGTAATAAGCATCGATATACCTTTGAGTAAGAGAAAAGAACATGCAGCCCAACTTCAAGAAAAGCAGAACTATTTGTGGAATCTCATGAAAGAAGAAGCGATGCAAGCAGACGAGGAAGTTATCAATGGCTGAAAAAAAAGAGATACCGTTTAGAGGTGCGGGATTTACGTACTCCCCCGTTGCTTATATTGCACCTATTGTATTTGTCGTTTTAATAGCAGCATTGGAGTGGGGAACAAGAACTGAATTTATCTCTAATCTTACACTACCAAGACCATCAGGAGTATATGAAGCGTTTGTTGAGTTGTATGAAACGGGGCTACTTTTTAAACATCTTGGGCCTTCTTTAGCAAGGTTGTTTATTGGTTCTTTGATTGGTATTTCTTTGGGCGTTGCCGTTGGTGTGATGATTGGATTGTTCAATTATGTACGAGCTGGGTTGTTACCTGTGGTTGCAGCTCTTTTTCCAGTGCCTAAAATTGCGCTTCTTCCTTTGTTTGTTATTTGGTTTGGGATTGATGAGGGATCAAAGTATGCCTTGATTGCTTTGGGTACTTTTACTCCCACAGTTATCGCAACGTATGCAGCAGTTGATAATGTAGATAGAAATCTAATCCGAATGGGTCAAAGCTTTGGACTTTCGTGGTTTTCAATTGTTCGAAAAATTGTATTGCCTGGTGCTTTACCTGGTATCATTTCTGGTTTGAGAATTTCTTTTGCTATTGGATTGATTCTTTTGGTTGCAGCTGAGATGCTTGGTGCTGAGTACGGTATTGGAGCTTATGTACTAGAAGCTGGTTCTTTATATGACTTAGAGCGGCTCTTTGCAGGTGTTACGATACTTTCATTTATTGGGGTGATGATTAACTGGCTAAGTGGAATCATAGAACGACGAGTATTGTCTTGGAGAACATAACACAAGAACATAGAAGGATAAGTATCAGTTTATGAATAGTAAAAGTAAAAATCAATTAGCTGTATTATTTATAGCTATTAGTGGCTTGATGGGCTCCTTATCTGGGGCTTCTTTAGTTGCTGCTGTGTTTTTTATGCTTGGTCTAGTTTGTTTTGTATTTTATGCTGCTAAAAGAGAGTTGTTTTTGTGGGCAATTATATTGCTGTCTTTGTTGCTACTCATGAACAATGCTTCATTTGATAACGCACAAAAAGCTTTTGTCATGGGTGCCCAGTTTGGTGCACTCATGATTGCTATTTCTTTTGTGGGACTTGCAGTTAATCACTCTCATATAAAAACTTTGATTCAAAGAGTGTTTACAAGCAAGAGGAATAAAAAGAACAATATATTTTCATATGTTACTGGACATTTTTCAGGTGCCGTTTTAAATCTTAGTGGTCTTCTTATTTTGTCTTCATCTCTACAGGGTAAAGAAAACAAGCTCCCATCCTCATCTCTGGTCTCAATACATCAGGGCTTCTCATTTGCTCCTGCTTGGTCTCCGTATTCTTACTTCACGCCTATTATCTTATCTACCTTTACAAACTTGAAGTGGTTTGATTTGGTTTTGGTGGCTCTTATGTTTATCGTTCCTATGTTTGTTATTTCAAGTTTAACTGTTTCAAAAGAAACACAAAATACTCCTGAAAATGGAACCGTAGTAAAAAAAAGAAGTTTAAAAGAAAGTAGGGCTCTTGTTTATACTTTGGTATTTTGCTTTACCATAGTTGGTGTAATGAGTTTTACAAGTATAGCTCCTAAGGTTCTCATACATTGGATACTTCCTTTTTTAGCGTTGAGTTGGGCTTTTATGGAAGCTTCTTCAATCAAGACTTTTGTTGCAAATACAAAGAATCATCTTTTAAATACTATCCCCTCTCTAAGATTTGAAATACTTGCTTTAAGCGCAGCAGGTCTTATGTCCGCTGTTATTGTAAATCTTCCTTTGCAAAGCTATTTAAATAGTATTGATTTAATCAATAATTTAAATGCTACATCATGGGCTACGTCTTTATTGGTTGTGTTTTTATTTATAGTCATGGTTGCCTTGATGATAGTTGGTATTAATCCAATTCTATTCGTAGGAGTCATCGCAACTGGTGTGAATGTTGAACTTTTTAGCTCAATCACTGGTGTGGCGATACTTGTCGGTGCATGGGGTTTATTTCCTACCTTGTCTCCTTTTGCTGCTGCAAACTTGGTTGTTGCAAGAGCTACTGGTTTATCTGGAAAAGATATGTCTTTTGGAGTAAACAAAAAATACAACTTTTTTGCTTTTGTAGTTTGTATCGTACTTCTTTTAGTTATCCATGAGTTAAATCTTACACAGTTAGTAAGTTAACATCTAGAAATTAGCTTAGGTATTTTTATCTAACTTTGACTTCTTTAGGTTAATATGTTAAAATAGTACTTAATAAAGTACATAAAAGGATACTAAAATGAATGCCATATTATCTAATTATTCAGCAAGTATTAGTGAATTAAAAAAAAGTCCATCCTCACTTATCAACGAAGCTGGAGATGAAGCAATAGCGATTCTAAATCACAATAAAGCAAGTGCATACCTTGTTCCAGCACAAACATATGAAAAACTTCTCGAAATAGTTGATGATTATTTACTGTCTAAAGAAGTGGGAAAAAGATTAAGTGAGAAAGATGATTTAGTTGAAGTTAACTTAGATGAGTTATAATCTAAAATTTCATGCAAAAGCTTTAAAAGAGTGGAATAAATTAGATTCAAAAATAAAAGAGCAGTTTAAAAAGAAACTCAAAGAAAGATTGGAAAATCCAAAAGTTTTAAAAGACAAGTTGAGTGGGCATGAAAACGTATATAAAATCAAGCTCAGAACGGCAGGCTTCAGATTGGCCTATGAAGTTAATGACAAGGAAATAGTTGTCATAGTTCTAGCTGTGGGAAAAAGAGAAAACGATAAGATTTACAAACTTTTACATTCAAGGTTTGATGAAAAAGAAGGATAAACTATATGAATATTTACGACTCGACCTCCACATCTATTTGTCATCTTGACTTTACCTGCACTACAAAGGAACTTTCACATCTCAAACATGCTGTTGAAGAAGTCTCACCTGATACAGACTCTTCATTAGAAGATAGATATGTAGGTGCTTGGCATCGTACCTTTGAAGAAGGAACTTCTCTTCCTAATAGTGCTAGAGTTATTTGGCTTCAAACCCACAAGTTTTTTGCAGATATACGAATACCTTCTGGTAGTAGAGAGAATCAGATGTCATTTTCTGGACATACTGTTATCCAAGGTGATAGATGTGAATGGCATCAGTGGTGCGGCCTTTCATCTCCTGATACAGATAGTGCTCGCTTAGAGTGGCTAGATGAGACCCGGATCAAAGAGTTTTGTGATGATGGGGCTACAGAGCTTTGGGAGAAGGAAGATAAAAAAGTTGAGCGCATTATGTCTTTACAACTTATTGATGAGCAAATAATAGAAACGCTTACCTCGAAGTATGATGAGTCAAAATCTGGAAAAGGTTTTTTTCTTGTAGTAGGAGATGATTTTACAAGAGTTCTTGGTGATTATGAAAAAGGCGATCATGAGTCTTATCATGGCAAGATTTCTAGTTCAGGAGATTGGCATGTAAGTGACTCTACACAAGCTGCTTCTGAAGGTCAATCTCTCTATGATGCTCCTGCGATGCAGCGCTTTGGAGATATTATATTAGAAAAAGTTGATGATACTAGGGTTCGACGATGGTTAGTCCACGAATTGGTTGGTGAGATACCAACTATTCTAGAATAGTTTTATTTCTTGGAGTTGTTTTGAGAACAAAAACAACTCGCAGACTCAATAGTCAAATAGCTATCCTCTCATCTATTTGATTTAATCTTAATCTCACTTTAAACATCACTCCAATATCAGTGTTTTGAACTATTAGTGTACCATTCATATTGTCTTCAATAATCATTTTTGACATATATAGCCCAAGTCCTGTACCTTTTCCTTCATCTTTAGTAGTAAAATAAGGCTCAAAGATCCTACCTATCACATCTTGTGGAATTCCACCTGCATTGTCAGTAAGAATTATGAGGGCATCATTATTGTCTTTTTCTACATTAATAGTAATGATTCCATCATCTTGTTTTTTTTCAATAAATACATCTTTTGAATTAGAGATTAGATTCATAATAACTTGTTGTAGTTCCGATTCAAAACCAAAAACTTCACAATCTTCATCTCCTGTTACTTTTATTTTAATGTTGTGTGATTCTAATTGGGAGGAGATGAGATTTAACACTGAACCCAAAGTTTCAACAATACAAAATTCTTTTTTGATTTTATCTATTCTAAAAAAGTTTCTAAAGTCATCTATTGTTTTTGACATAAAGTTTACCAGTTTCATGTTTTCAAGACTATGTTCTTCTATATAAGGTGCATCGATAATACCATCTTCAAAATCATCTTCCAAGAACTGTATTCTCATAGCAAGGGCATTTAGAGGCTGTCTCCATTGGTGGGCAATTGAGCCAACCATTTCTCCCATAGCAGCAAGTTTTGCTTGCTGTGCCATGACTTTGTCTTTTTTGCTGTGCGCATCAACGGCTTCTCTTATTTTCTTTTCTAAAGAAAAATTCAAGTCTTCCAATTCATTGGTTTTTTTTCTAAGATCCTTTGTTATTATATCCGCGTAGGATAAGGCACGTTGTTTGGCTTTACTGAGGAAAATAAAAAGAGATAAGAGAAGAAGATCAATGATAATTCCACCTATAAGAATCAAGAGGGGTTGATTATTAGATGTGGCTGATCTGAAAGCCAAGTTAGAAACAATATCAAAGTTCCAATTTCGACCATATAAATCAATGGTAACTTTCTTTGTAAAGAGTGGGTTGCTGTCACGATTGATTTGAGTATCATCATACAGTGGCTCACCCTTGTCTGTTATTTTTATACCCACATGCCTATTCTTTCCTAAAAGGGTTCCTCTCATGAGTTTTTCCATAATAAAAGGTGCGTAAGTAACACCAACAATATTTTTTCGACGTTCTTGAATACTTTTTGGCTTTGTCCCTTTATCATAAAAAGGCGTATAAAAAAGAAATCCTGGGGTTTTCTTTGAGTCTTGCACAAGTACTATGGGACCTGTAATTTGAGCCAGGCCAGTATCACGCGCTTTTTTGATACCTGTGTATCGATTGGTCTCAAATGCCATGTCTAGACCAACTGCTTTTAGATTGGGAGCTGCTGGCTCGATGTAAGTAATTGGCCAGTATTCGGACTCGTTATGTTGTGGGTGTAACTTATAATTTGGACGTTGTTTTCTTTCTTTATCAAGATAATCTTTCATCTGATTTTCTTGGATATTGTATATGACTCCAATACCATTGATTCCAGGATAGACTCTATCTATATTTAAGCTGCTGGCATATAATAGCCATTTATCATATGAGGTCTGACCCTTATTTGAATCTATAAGTGAGACACCTGCCCATAGTGCATTTTCATACAAAACCATTCTTTCTTTGACCAGCTCAACTACCTGCTCAGATTCTCTTGAGAATTGTTGCTCGATTTTTTGATGAAGTTGTTGGCTACTGAAATACCAAGCACCAATAGTCACTAGAATTGAAAGGCTGATGACCAACCAATGAATCCAATTGAAGTTGCTTGTTAGAAATTTTTGATTTTGTTGAGATTTTGAATTTGATGTTTTGTTTAGCTGTACCATTGTCTCTCTTTTAGATAAAATTATCTATATCTTAAATAATAATTATAAACTAAAAAAGTGGCAAAAATGTGGTCTGTATTGAAAAGAATGTCAAGGTTTCAGAACTTTTATTTGTGGACTCTTAAAAGAACCGAAACTTTTGTTTTCTAGAATGGTTTATCATAGGTTTTGAAAATCACAAGACTATTTAACCTTTCCGCTTTTAACAACAAAAACAACGCCAATTACTGTAAGAATAGAGCCAACTATAGCCAAAACTCCCAGTCGTTCATCAAAGAGCAACCAGCTTTGAATAACAGCTGCTGGGGGTACGAGATAAAAGTAACTGGTCACTTTAGAAACTTCACCTTCTCTAATCATATAAAGCAATAGCAAAATAGCCAGCACAGATAAGCCAATCACCAACCAAGCCATTGCTATGAACAATTCAGTGGTATAAATAACTTCTTGTGTTTCTAGGCTAAATGTAAGCAAGGCGATTACAACAATTGCTCCTATATATTGATAAAAAGATCCTGTTAACAGTGAAACATCACTTGCCAGTTGTTTTTGTAGTACAGTACCAAGTGAGATACAAACAAGAGCTACTACACAAGCACCTAAACCTAAGATATTCATGTTTTGAGTATCGATATTTGCGCTTTCAAGTATCACCAACGCAATACCTAAAAATCCCAATAATAAACCAATAGATTGTTTGCCATTTAAGGATTGATTTAAAAATAAGCGACCAATAATGGTAGTAACTATAGGCTGAAGCCCAACTATGATAGCAGTGATACCAGCAGGCACACCAAGTTTGATGGCAAAAAATACCCCACCTAAATATCCCCCATGGATCAATGTTCCAATGATTACTTGTTGGATACTTTGGGTTTTATTTAACCATTTTGATCGGTATATATTTATTAATATTAAAAAGATTACAAGAACAAAGCAAAAGCGTACAAAAAGCATGAAAAAAGGTTCAATATGTGGAAGACCGTATTTCGCACCAATAAATCCAGTACTCCACAACCATACGAATAAAAATGGGGCTATTTTGGTTAAGTTAAAAGACATGTGGGTTCCTTCGTATTCCATAGTTTATTTTATGAAAAGTTATCGGATAGGATACATGATTACACTTTAAAGTTTCGGCAAAACTGGCTGATTGGATGTACCAATTATAATCAATTTTACAGTGCTACTAAAATTTTTCATAGGTACTAAAATAATGATTTATTCCTTATTTTTACTAAAACTAAGATTGTCACAAAAATGTGATAGTGTTCTACTAATTAGTTCTTCTAACAAAGTAAAGAGTAAGTAACTTTATATAATTAATTGAATATAATAGTTCAAAATAATCAAGGAAATGATATGGACACAAATAGAAAAGTAGACACTGCTGAGACTATAGAAGAGGTATCAACAAGCGAAGTTGAATTGGCTTCAAGATTTAAAAGACTTCTGTCCACAATAGTAGATGGAATTTTGATTGTAATAATCTCATCAGGGCTTATGTATTTAACGGGTGGGCTTGATACTTTAGAGCAGGGTAAAGAACTTACTTTTTTCTACACAGTACTTATTGGGCTAGGTACTGTGTTCATATTCTTTGCCATTAACTATAAACTATTACTTGAACAGGGTCAAACCCTAGGTAAGAAATTATTTTCTATTAAGATTGTCAATATTGATAATACTCTTGCATCTAGAAAACAACTGATTAATAGATATTGTTTTATTTTCTTTCCTGGTTATGTTCCTTTAATTGGAAAGGTGTTTAATATTTTGGATATGTTGTTGATATTAGGATCTGAAAGAAGATGCCTTCATGACTTAACCGCAGATACAAGAGTCATTAAAGTTTAGAACCTTATTTAGGTCATTATGTATCCAGTCAATAATTAAATAAAAAAGGCAAAAAATGAATAATAAACTTTAAATAGCAAAAAAATATTTTGATTTAGCAAATAATGGAAACTTAATAGAAATTGAAAAAATGTTTACAAACAGGTCAACGTATAGCTCTCAAAATACAGGTATATTCTTTGGTACTAATCAAATCATGAAGATGATGAAGGAGTTTTTCGATCTATTTATAGCCTTGCAATGGAATATAAATAGTATTAAAGAAGTTTCAGAAGGCGTTGTTTTATTTGATTTTCTACTTTTGGGTGAGAAACTAGATGGAGAAAAGATTTCAATTGAAGGTTTGGAATATCTTTGTATTTATGAAAATAAAATTCAACATGTAGATGTAAGAAATAAGTAATTATTTCTTAATTTTAATTGAGTTTTTTCAGTATACTTTCAGATAGGCAATTAAAAATAGCTTTGAAGGTCAGCTGAAGGCGAATAAAGTAAAAATTAAATATGCAAGAATAATTGGTTTTTAATTATGGTTTCTTCTGCCATCTCCTAAAGATCTTTTATTCTTGCAATACAAAATATATTAATGCTTTTTATCGATAGAAGTTCCCCTTTTGATTTGTGTGAAGAAGGGTTCGATAGTTTACTTGACTTTCTTTGGATTGGACCAATAGAGAACTAAAGTGCTATCGTTTCTTTTTCACATTTTAGCAGCTACTGCAAAAACTTATTTACGAATCAAATCTATACACTTAAACTTGAGTTGCTACAGACTCCAATTTTTCAATTGTCTTCTCCAAATATTTTTCTACAAATTTCTTTTGAAAAAAAGAAAATGCTACTACTAATATCACTCCAAACCCATAGGTATAGAGAATACTAAAAAGTATAACAAATAAGATGGTGATTACGTTTTGTAGTTCTCCATTTACTGTAAGAATGTATTTGTCATTTGATTGTTCAAGGTCAAGAGACAAGTTATATTTCAACAAGGAGGTTGGGGCTCTGAAGTTATCAAGACATAAATTACCATTTTCAAAGGAAGGCCCTTTTTTTGAGCTATTGGATAACTCCATTTTGATTAAATATAAAAGCTCTTCTTTTGATTTATTTATTTTTAACTCTTTTTGTAAGAAGACATCGAAAAGTCCCATTGTGTTCCTTTTGTTTTTTATTTAGTATATCTCATCTAGCGGCTTCTATGATTTTTTAATTGGATGGAAAATATACAGTTATGTCTTTTTTAGCAAAGAAAGTTCTGAAATGTGACATTCTTTGAAGAAGAAGAAGAATAGTTGGGTAAACTGTGTTGCGAATATCTGATTTTATGGTCTCACAGTGTACAATGAAACCAAATAAAGTAAAGTACACAAGACAATAGAATTTTAAATAGAAACTTATTAGAACAAGGACTAAAATGAGAAAATACAATGGGTGAGATGATACTAGCTTCATTCTTAAAGATATGGCATGTAATACCAATCGTTATTGCTATTATATTGTTTAAAAAATTTATGAACAAGAAAGACAAAAAACGTAGAATAAACAAAAATGAAGAACATGAAAAGAACGGTCTAACGCTAGAATTACGTACAAGAAAAAAATACGAAGATTTGGGCTATAAAGTAATATCCCCTGAAATACAAGAGGGCGAAACAGATCAAATAATAGATCTAGTTTGTTCTAAAGATGATAAAACACTTCTATTTCAATGTAAAAATGCTTCTACCTCAAAATCAATTACTGGTGAAGACATAAAAAAATTTCATAGTTATGCACTCAATTATGTTAAATCAAATGATATGGCAGAAAAGGATGTAGAGTTTAGATATGTAATACCTTATAGTGACGTATTGCATAAGTCTGCTATTAAAATACTAACAAATGATTCTTACAATTGTAAGTATATGATTTTATAAAAAGTCAACTCAATTTTTAATATTTTCTTTTAATACGGCATAGGTTTTGAAGGTCAGTCCCGCCTTCAACCTAAACATCTTATCTAAAATCTTTCTTGGTACATTTGCTATTGCCAAAACTTCATCGATATTATAATCACTGCCTTGCAGATCTAATAAATCAATTATCTTCATAATATTAAAAGGTAACTTGCTTGCTTTGAAAAGATTTTGAAGATAAGCATCCAGCTCATCTTTCAAAACACTTTTTCCTACAACGATAGGTTCTTTAGGGTTGTGCATGAGCTCATCCATGTGATCTTCATAAAAAAAAGATGCACCAGCACCTTTAAATCTTACTGCAACAGCATTTATATTTTTACTTGATTGAATCTGAACAGAGTCTTCATAGGCATTGATAAGTACGGTTTCAAAGCTCTCTAAGGTGTAAGATTTATCTTCGATGATTACTTCACATTTTGTTTCTTGGTTAAGAAGAACCACCATACCCGCATTTGGTAGTAGGGAATATGTTTGGCAGTCTTGTATTAAATCATATGATTCTATATATTTTTTTAGTTTTTTATGCATGCAATATTATATGATTTAATTCTTAAATTTTATAAAGGTCTTATAACTTCCAAGGAGCTTTTCCAAAATATGATACAATACCGCAATATGTAATTATATCGGCAGGGTAAATTTGTTGGGATTTAACGTATTTTAATCTTCAACAGTACTCAAGGAATAAGAACTCGTGCAACACTTAACAATAAAAAACGTCCACTTTAAATATCCAAACTCATCTATGCCTATCTTTGAAAATCTTAATTTAGAGTTTGAACAAGGCTGGTGTTGTATCGTTGGTGCAAATGGCTCTGGTAAAAGTACACTACTTAAACTTATCTCAAAAGAAATGAAGCATGATGAGGGAAGTATAAAAGGTAATGACTTGGTGCATTATTGTACTCAAAGTACAGAAGAGATTCCAAAAAGTCTTGAAGAGTTTATGATGACTTATACCAGTAAAGCTTTTAAAATAAGAGATATGTTAAATATCAACGATGAATGGTTGTATCAATGGGATACGCTCTCTTTTGGAGAGAGAAAAAGAATGCAAATTGCTGTTGCTATTTTTGAAGAACCAGATGTTTTACTTGTAGATGAACCTACAAATCATTTAGATGCAAAAAGTAAAAACATAGTGATAACTGCACTTAAAAGTTTTAAGGGTATAGGGATACTCGTAAGCCATGATAGAGAGCTTTTAGATAGTTTGTCTCAAGCTACTATTATCATAAAAAACAAACATATCTTCACCTTTAGAACTGTCTTTTCAAAAGCCATGAATGAGCATCTTATCAATATGGAGTTTTTAGAAAAAAACCAAGATAAACAAGACATCGAACTAAGAAAACTAAAAAAATCAATACAGAGTCAACATGAAAAAGTGAGCCAATCAAAAAAACGTATGTCAAAAAAAGATTTGGGTAAAAACGATAAAAATAGTAAAACCAAAATTGACCTGGCTAGATTTACAGGAAAAGATAAAAATGACGGACAACAGTTATCAAAACTAAAAGCCAAACAAACAAAACTGGTGTCCAACTCAATCAAGACTGATAAAGTTTTTGAACTTGGTATTGAATTTCATAAAAGTTCTGTCAAAAATATCTTTCCTATTGTTATTGATAAAAATATATTAGAACTCTCTGATACAAAAAAATTGTCATATGAAGCATTTTCCATAAACGAATATGACAAAATTGGAATCACTGGTGAAAATGGAGCAGGGAAAAGTAGCTTTTTAAATCATCTCTTATCTACAGTTGATTTAAAAAACGAATATTTATATATACCACAAGAAATAACGCAAGCTGAAAGTAAAGAACTGTTTGATGGTATAAATGATCTTACAAATGATATAAAAGGTGAAATATATACAATAGTAAGAAAACTGGCTTCAGATCCAATCAAACTTCAAGACAGTTTGATACCAAGTCCAGGAGAGGTTAGAAAACTGATGATTGCTAAAGGACTTTTGCAAAGCCCATCCTTGATTATTCTTGATGAACCTACAAATCATATGGATTTGGATTCTATTCTATCACTTGAGCTTGCTTTAAAAGAGTATAAAGGAACAATGATTATAATCAGTCATGATAAAACTTTCTTGGATGCAATTGCAAGTGCTACTTGGGAGTTTGAAAAAGAAGAAGATGATGCCTTTAGGATTATTTATTAAATGACATCTACATTAAATATAAGAAAAAAAGAGGAAACGTATGCTTGAGATAATTATTTTTACACTATTAATATCAACGATTTTAAATATTATTTTAAAAAGATTTGAGATACCTACTATTATTGGATACATAACTACAGGAACTATTATTGCCTATAGTTTTAATCTTCACGCAGCAGTAAATAATCATGACCTAAAGCAAATTGCAGAGTTTGGGGTTGTATTTTTAATGTTCACTATTGGATTAGAATTTTCAATGAAACATTTGATAAAGATGAAAAAAGAAGTTTTTCTTTATGGTATGTCACAAGTTGTTTTTACAGGAATCTTTTTTACCTTGATTGGGCACTATTTCTTTGATATTGCACTAAAGTCAGCCATTATTATTGGTTTGGCTTTGGCTTTATCTTCGACAGCAATTGTTTTAAAAGTACTCAATGAAAGTGGTGAGATTAAAAAAGTGTATGGACGTAAGGTTTTAGGAGTACTTCTTTTTCAAGATATCGCTGTAATTCCTATTTTACTGATGATTACAATCTTTTCCACTCAAAATCAAACCATAAGTTCACTTCTTACTCAAACACTTATTGATGCAACGATTTTGTTAATAGGACTTTATCTTTTTGGTAGATATCTATTAGAACCATTTTTGTTAAATGTAGCAAAAACCAAATCCAATGAGATATTTATCGGTTCCATTTTACTTTTAGTCATAGGTGCATCTTATTTGGCGCATCTTCTTGGTTTCTCATACTCATTGGGAGCATTTATTGCGGGTATGATGATCGCAGAAACTCGCTACAAGCATCAAGTTGAGGCAGATTTAATTCCCTTTAGAGATCTTCTTTTGGGGGTTTTCTTTGTTACTGTTGGTATGCAACTTGATTTTAAAATCATTCTTGAAAATATAGAAAGTGTTGCTTTACTCTTGCCTTTATTGATTATTGCAAAAGTTGTTATTCTTTTTATTATCATGAGGTTTACTTCTAAGAAGATAACATCCCTAAAAACAGCAATATCATTATTTCAGCTAGGTGAGTTTGCTTTAGTGATATTTGAGTTGTCCTTTGCACGAGATTTAATTGATCCTACTATTGGACAAATACTTATTGTAACGGTTGTAATAACCATGATAATGACACCATTTATCTTAAAAAATCTTGCGAGTATTGTGAATATTATAAATAATACAAAAGATAGAAATAAAGAAATAGGTGAAATTCAAAAAGAAGAATTGGAAAATCATATTGTTATAATAGGTTTTGGTCGATTGGGAAAAATTATTGCAAAACATATTAAAGACAATGATGAAAAATTTATTGCAATTGAAAGTGATATTAAAACTGTAATAGCCTCACAAAAACAAGGTCTTCCAGTGATTTTTGGAAACGCCTCAAAAAAAGAGATATTAAAATCTGTTAATATTAGTGCAGCTTCGTCAATTATTATTGCTGTGGGTGATAGTGAAAAACTTGTGCATATTTGTGAAGTTGTTAAAGATATGGCACAAGATAAAAAAACAATAGTAAAAGTGGATAGGTATGAAGAAAAAGAAAATTTACAAAGATTAGACTTATCACATATTATTGTAGAAACGGAAAAAACAGCTGCTGCAATGTTTGAAGAGGCTATGACTGTGAAGTTAGAAAAAAGTGAGGACTAGATGGATAATACAGATCACAATTCGAAAGAACTGTTAGCTCTGAATAAACCCAAAGGTTATATGGTCACAAGGTCTGATGAACTTGGGCGAAAAACAGTTTATGATCTTCTTCCTGATTGGGTCTTTCACGACCAATGGATGCCTGTTGGACGCCTCGATCTAGAATCCAAGGGACTTTTACTATTCACACCAAATGGGCAGATTGGAAACTTCTTGACCAAACCTGGTAATTGTATCAAGATATACGAAATCTGGGTCAGGGGTCATGTAACGCAGGAACATATTGCTCAGGCCTTAAAAGGAGTACAAAGTAAAAACGACTTACTCAAAGCGCTAGTTGTGGAAAAAATAGGCGCTGGTGGGGCCAAAACAAAACTCAGAATCCAAATTGATGAGGGAAAAAATCGGCATATTCGACGTCTTTTTGGAGCGATGAAAGATCCAAAATTTGGGACACCCTTAAAGGTATTGAGTTTAAGCCGAATTAGCATTGGTAGTTTAAAACTTGATATGGAAAGTGGTATGTGGCGTTACTTGTCATCAGAAGAAGAAAGAATGTTAATTAAAAATCTAGATAAAAAAGGGAAAAAGGTGTTTGCCACCAATTAGTACCTTTTTTACTTAGAATTATTATCTTTAGTTTATAAATCGTACTTTTGTTTTATAATGCCCAGAAAATCTGTTCTTCTCTATTATCTTTTTGATCTCAGCTGGTGTTTTTTGCTTAGCTTTATCTTCTTTTTTAACAGTATCGTCTGTTTTTTTATCTGTATTTTTCATTTATAGCCTTTCGTTTACAATTTGAACTTTATTGTAATTTCGAATTATAGCAAAAAGTTATAAATAATTAAAGTCCAAAGAACAGAGCAATCTGTTTCTTTTTAAAAGGGAAAGTTTTTCTCATTTAATAAGCCTTTACCTATTTTATATAATTCTTCATATCTATGAAATTGATAGGTTTTAAACTCTTTTGTATTTGGCTCTATTATAATTAATCTTTTGTTCTTTATTAGCTTTTTATTTTTGTTTGTTTGGTTGATTATTAACAGTTTCATGGATTTTTCAAACATCTCTATTACATTATTCGCTTTAAGAAAGTTACTTGGTAGCGTTTTATCGTAGGCCTTAGTCCCCATTACATCTATTGCTATAATTCTTTTATACTTTGCAAATCTGATACCTAGGTTATCGCTTAAAAAACCATCTAGATATACTTCTTTGTTGATTGTTTTCTCTTGAAATATTCCAGGAATAGCCATAGTTGCAAGTAGGGCATCAACTATTCTTACATCATCTTTTTTAGAGAATACTTTAACTTTTCCATTTTTCAATTTAGTGGTGACTATTTTTAAGGGAATCAAAGTATCTTTGATTTTTTTATTTCCAAAAATATCAAAAAAGATTTTTTCAAGTTTTTTGGTTTTTACTATTGCATTACCATCAAAAGATAATCTTATCCATTTTCTTATTTTAGAGAATTCTTCAATGATGCTATAAATTTCTTTTGAACTAATTCCAACAGATAAACAAGCTCCAATAATTGCACCCATACTTGTACCAATGATTTCAGAAGGATTATGTATGCTTTTATTTTCAAGATCTTCTATGACGCCAATATGAGCTATTCCTAAGGCTCCACCACCGCTTAATACTAAAGTAAATTTTTTATTATTCATCATTTAAATGCCATCCATATTTTAAAGTTCTGGTGATAGGATACATAATTATTGCTTTTGAAAGCTATATTATTTTCATCCAAATATGAGGAATGCCATCTTCTAAAAACTCATCTGAAGTTACGACAAAACCAAAACTTTCATAGAACTTTTTAAGATATGATTGCGCCTCAATGCTTATTACTTTTTTGTTCCAAGATTTATTAATATAATCAATTGCCTCTTCTACTATTGCCTTTGCATAGCCTTTTCCTCTTCCTTCTTGAGTAACTAGGACTCTTCCAAAGGATATTTCATGATTATCATGTTTGCTTTCCAATACTCTCAAATAGGCCAAAATCTTCGAGTTTTCTCTTATGGTTATATGAATGGCGTTTAAATCTTTATTGTCTAAATCATTATAAATACAATTTTGCTCAACGATAAAAACTTCTTCTCTTACTTTTAAAATCTCATACAACTCTAAAGTAGTTAGTTCTTTAAATTCTTTAATTTCAATTTTCATCTAGTAATCTCTCCTGTTTCCTTTTTTTATTTCTATCCATTCTTCTTCGATGTTTATTCTCATTGTTGACAACATTTTTAGCAAATGATTTTTATCTTTTTGAGATAAGTTATCCATTGACATGGAAGCTGTATACTCTTCTTCTTTTTTCAATAAAGAATAAATATCCTCCCCTTTATTTGTACAGAAAAGTTTAAATTCTTTTTTATTTTCTTGGGTTTTAACTTTTTTAATATAACCTGCTTCAATAAGCTTTTTAACCGACTTTGCAGTAGTTGTTCTATCTACTTTTAACAAAGAAGCAAGTTTCTCTTGAATGATTCCAGGGTTTTCATATACTCTGACCAAATACAAGTATTGACCTTTTGCAAGATTTAAATCTTTAAATTCAACATCACTAATTGTTGATAAACATCTTGCAATCATTCCAATCTCTCTTAGCACTTCATTCAAGTAAAATCCTTTTAATAGTTTATTTTATTGTAGCAATTTATTATTGAATTTTCAATAAAAATTATAGAAAATTCAATAAAATTCAAAGAGGGAATACGACCAACTATTTTGAACTGATATATAAATATTAAAAAGCAGCTTCTAAATGATACAATGAAGAAGTTTTAAGACAAAGGATATGATATCAACCCTTTATACCAAAATATTGGAACTTGGCTTCATCTTGGATCACTAACTTCTCTTGATGTGATTCAAACCCTATGGGGTGGATATGGGGAGTTGGTTCGTCTTGGATTTCAAGATAAAAGTATCATCATCAAACATGTTAAGCTACCAAAAACAAATGAGCACCCGTACGGATGGAATAGCAACCTTTCCCACCAACGAAAGATTCGTTCCTATGAAGTAGAGGTAAATTGGTACGAATCATTTAGTAAAACTATAGATAAACGGTGCCCGATTCCACAAGGATTAAAATGTTTTAAAACAAAAGATGAATGGCTTATTGTCATGGAAGATTTGGCTACAGTGGGATTTGGTAGTGTTGTAAAAGAAGCCAATAACAATCATCTACGCTCTTGCCTTTATTGGTTGGCAAATTTTCATGCACGTTACATTCATAATCAAAGTAGTAAAATATGGCAGGTAGGTACTTACTGGCATCTAGATACTAGACCCGATGAATTAGAAAAACTAGAAGATGTAAAGCTAAAAAGTTTTGCAAGACGTATTGACGCAGAATTAAATGATGCCAAGTATAAAACAATTGTTCATGGTGATGCAAAGTTGGCAAATTTTTGTTTCAATGAAGAGGGTACTATTTGTGCAGCAGTAGACTTTCAATATGTAGGTCATGGTTGTGCCATGAAAGATGTAGCCTTGTTTATAAGTAGTGCTGTTAATCCAGAAGACTGTGCAAAGCTTGAAGAGTGGCTGCTTGATACTTATTTCAAAGCTCTTAAAGAGGCCCTTGTATATTATCAACCAAAACTAGACAGTGCTGATGTTGAGTGTGAATGGCGACCACTGTTTTGTGTCGCCTGGGCAGATTTTCAACGTTTTGTAAAAGGCTGGAAACCCAATCATTACAAAATCAATCCGTACACCGAAGAGTTAAGCAGTAGGGCACTCACTTATTTACAATCAAAAAAGTTATAGTATAGATTTGTTAAGCGTTTTTTAGAGTGACTTTTCATAGTACAAAACTTTACGACTATTTTGCACTTCAGTTTTGAATAACTCGTAGGAGAATTTTTCGTAGATATGAATTGCCTTGTAATTATTTTCATAAACATCTAGGAAAATATGACTAATACCCATTGTATTAAGGCAGTATTGTTCTAGCTTAGCCAGTGCTTTTTGACCTATTCCAAAGTTCTCTTCTGCAATAAGTATTCGTTTGAGTTGTATGGAATTTTTACTTTGTCCTTGAAAAAGAATAATATATCCCAAAATATCACTTGAACTATTTAGAATACTTAGATAGGTGATGCTAGTATCTTCAAATTCTTTTTTGCAATCAGCCATGGACTTGAAACTTAGAAAAGATTTGGCGTGTTCTTGGCTTGCTATTTTGTATATTCTATCTAGTTCCAAAATTTTAGATTTTCTAATCTCAATCAATTTTAATATTCCTTTTATACCGCTAGGCTAATTGTCTTAAAGCCAAAACCTTTAGTTGTTTTTTTCCATACCACCATAAAAACAATGCAGAAGAGAAGATAATCAAATCTATTCCAATC
>Ga0209826_1001023_pt1 | contig 19884 bp, 18 predicted proteins | sample GOMGulsemesocosm_5_FD_184637 | JGI IMG/M metagenome (GOLD analysis project Ga0209826, IMG submission 184637) | Methane-oxidizing microbial communities from mesocosms in the Gulf of Mexico - GOM15C Gulf of Mexico (SPAdes) (version 2) | ecosystem: Environmental > Aquatic > Marine > Cold seeps... | reverse complement strand
AGATAAAGTAGACATTTAAACGATTATACTAAATAAAAAGGCGCAAAATTATACCACGCCCATTAGTTTGGTTAAATAGTGATAAAGGATAAGTTATTTAATTATTTTATAACTGCCATTGGTAATATTGTCTATAGTCCACTGTCCGATAGAAAAACGTATTAGTCGAAGCGTTGGAAAGCCTATGTTTGCTGTCATTCTGCGTACTTGACGGTTACGCCCTTCAGTAATGGTTATTTCAAGCCAAGTGGTAGGAATATTAGCGCGCTCTCTTATTGGAGGAACACGTGGCCATACTTTTGGCTGCTTCATTAGGTTTACTTTTGCAGGCAAGGTCACTCCATCTTTTAATTCTACACCAGTGCGTAGCTTTGTTAAGTCACACTCGGTTGGGCTGCCTTCTACCTGTACCCAGTAAGTTTTAGCTGTTTTCTTTTTTGGGTTGGCGATTTTATGCTGCAACTTACCATCATTAGTTAAGAGCAATAATCCTTCGCTATCTCGATCAAGTCGACCTGCAGCATAAATATCTTTAATGGGGATAAAGTCCTTTAAAGTTTGACGTTGCTGTTTTCCTTCATGCTTTTCATCTGTAAATTGACAAAGAACATCAAATGGCTTGTTAAATAGCACGACTTTGGTACTGCTTTCATCTGGTCGTACTTCTCTTGTTTGTTTAGCGCTAGGTCTTGCTTTGTCTTTGTTGTGGTTCATTTTTGTCTTTATTTCTATAGGAAAAAGTGATTAACGCTTATGCTAGGCTATATTAATACGTTGTAAATTATTATATTATACAGCGCGAAAAATAAATGTTAAATATTCAAAAATAAATGTTAAATACTCAAGTTAAATAAAAGTAGGAAGCTCATGAGCACTGATAACTCAAAAATTATTTATACTATTACGGATGAGGCCCCAGCCTTAGCAACGTATTCTTTATTACCTATTATCCAAGCCTATACTGCCTCTTCAGGCATTAATGTTGAAACTCGTGATATTTCCTTAGCGGGTCGTGTTTTAGCTAATTTTCCAAAATATTTAACCAAAGAGCAACGCATTGATGATGCTTTAGCTGAGTTGGGTGAGATGGTTACAAGTCCAGATGCAAATATTATCAAACTCCCTAATATTAGTGCTTCTGTGCCGCAATTACATGCGGTAATTAAAGAATTAAAAGCAAAAGGTTATGAGGTTCCAAATTATCCAGAAGAGCCACAAAACGAAGCAGAAAAGTCAATTAAGTATACTTATGACAAAATTAAAGGTAGTGCGGTAAATCCTGTTCTTCGTGAAGGTAATTCAGACCGACGAGCACCTACTTCAGTTAAAAAATATGCTCAAAAAAATCCACACTCAATGGGGGGTTGGTCAAGTGACTCTAAATCTCATGTTACTAGTATGTCTGGTGGCGATTTTTATGAATCAGAGCAGTCTACAACGATTAATTATGCGACTAATGTAAGAATCGAATTTGTTGCTCAAGATGGTAGTATTAATGTTTTAAAAGATAATCTTGCTTTATTAACCGGTGAGATTATTGATTCTTCTTTATTAAGTAAATCTTCTTTAATAACGTTTTACCAACAAGCTATTGAAGATGCGAAAAAAGAAGATGTTTTACTTTCTTTGCATTTAAAAGCAACCATGATGAAAGTATCAGATCCTGTTATTTTTGGTTATGCAGTTAAAGTGTTTTATGCCGATGTTTTTGAAAAACATGCAGAAACGTTTGACCAATTAGGTGTTGATGCTAATAACGGTATTGGCGATGTTTACGGTAAAATTTCACGTTTACCTAACGATAAACAAGCAGAAATTGAAGCAGATTTAGCTGAAGTTTTTGCTAATCGTCCTGAACTCGCCATGGTTGATTCAGATAAAGGTATTACTAACTTACATGTACCAAGTGATGTGATTGTTGATGCTTCTATGCCTGCAACATTACGATCTTCTGGGCAAATGTGGGGGCCTGATGGTCAGTTAAAAGACACTAAGGCGATGATTCCAGACCGTTGTTATGCTGGTGTTTATCAAGCTGTTTTTGATTTTTGTAAAAAGCATGGTGCATTTGATCCAACAACAATGGGTACAGTGCCAAACGTTGGTTTGATGGCACAAAAAGCTGAAGAGTATGGTTCACACGATAAAACATTTGTTATGGACGCTGCTGGTACGGTTCGTGTTATTGACTCTCTTGGTGCTACATTGCTTGAGCACAGCGTTGAAACGGGTGATTTATGGCGTATGTGTCAGGCCAAAGATTTACCAATTCAAGATTGGGTGAAATTAGCGATTACTCGCGCTAAAGCATCGGGTATGCCTGCTGTTTTCTGGTTAGATGAAAATCGCGCACACGATAGAGAAATGATCAAAAAGGTTAATGCCTATTTAGCAAACTATGATACTGATGGCTTAGATATTCAAATTCTTAACCCTGTTGAAGCATGTCAATTCACTTTAGAGCGAATCATAAAAGGTGAAGATACTATTTCTGTTACTGGTAATGTGCTACGTGATTATTTAACCGATTTATTCCCAATTTTAGAGCTTGGCACAAGTGCTAAAATGCTTTCAGTTGTACCTTTAATGAATGGCGGTGGTTTATTTGAAACCGGTGCTGGCGGTAGTGCACCTAAGCATGTTCAACAGTTTGAAAAAGAAAATCACTTACGCTGGGATTCATTAGGTGAGTTTTTAGCGCTAGCAGCTTCTTTAGAGCATTTAAGCGTAACGACAGGTAATGCTAAAGCACAAGTATTAGCTGACACACTTGATAAAGCGACGGGTGAGTTTTTAGATTGTAATAAGTCACCATCGCGTAAAGTGGGTGAGTTAGACAACCGTGGTAGTCACTTCTATCTGGCAATGTACTGGGCAAAAGCCTTAGCAGAGCAAACAAGCGATGGAGAACTTAAAAGTAGCTTCACGGGTGTAGCACAAGCTCTAGCTAAAAAAGAAGAAAAAATTGTTGCTGAGCTTAATGATGCACAAGGTCCAGCTATGGATATTAATGGTTATTACTTTGCTGATGCGGCTAAAGCTGAAAAGGCAATGCGTCCTAGTGAAACATTGAATACTATTTTATTAGCGCTTTTATAAGTTTAAATAATATCAATTAAACTCTTTATTAGCCCTTATTACTAAATATATAAAGCTTCAACAATGAATAATTGTTGAAGCTTTTTTGTTTATCTGTTCACTTAGGTATATAATCCGCAGCCTTATTTTTGTTTTGTTCTTTTAGGTGATGTATGAGTGTTGATGCTATTGGTTTATCGGCCAATTTGTTAAAAGCGGTTAAAGCGTGTGGTTATAAAAATTTAACGCCAATTCAACAACAAGCTATCCCTATGATCCGCTCTGGTGTTGATTTACTGGCTAGTGCTCAAACAGGTACAGGAAAAACGGCAGCATTTAGCTTGCCAATATTAGATGCGTTAGCTTCATCGAATGAAAGCGGGCAAAACATAAGAGCTTTAGTACTTACCCCTACACGTGAATTAGCAGCACAAGTGGCTGAAAATATGAAAGCTTATAGTCAGTTTTTACCTTTAAAAGTTGGCGTGGTTTATGGTGGCGGTAAAATGGCATCACAAACTAATTTGTTAAAGCAAGGTGTTGATGTTTTGGTGGCAACACCAGGTCGGTTATTAGAACACTTAAATTTGCGTAATGTAAATTTATCACAAGTGAAATTCTTAGTGCTAGATGAAGCTGATCGTATGTTAGATATGGGTTTTTTAACGGAAATTGAAAAACTTAACCAAGTAATGAAGCAAAAGTATCAAACGCTAATGTTTTCAGCTACTTACTCTAATAAGGTTAAATCTTTAGCAAATCAATTATTGAAAACACCAAAAACTGTCGGTGTAGCCAAGCAAAATTCAACGTCAGGTAAAGTAAAGCAGTCTGTTTATTGGGTGAGTGAAGCACGAAAGCGTGAATTATTATCTGAATTAATTGGTGTTAATAATTGGCAACAAGTGTTGGTTTTTGCTGGCACAAAAGAAAGCGCTAATATTCTCGCTAAAGAATTAAAACTTGATGGCATTAAGTCGGCACTTTGTCATGGCGATAAAACTCAAGGCGCTCGTAACAAGGCGTTAAGCGACTTTAGTGAAGGCAAGGTAAGAGTGTTAGTGGCAACGGATGTTGCGGCTCGCGGTTTGGATATTGAAAACTTAGCTTATGTGGTGAATTTTCACTTGCCGTTTTTGGCAGAAGATTATGTTCATCGTGTTGGTCGTACAGGTAGAGCAGGTAAGTCAGGCACAGCGATTTCTTTAGTTAGCCCTAAAGATGAGCGCTTTTTAGGAAATATTGAAGAGCTGATTGGCCGTCAATTTGAACGTATAATCGTACCCGGTTACGAATTGAAAAAAGATGAAGCATTAGAGCATCAGCAAATTAGTGAAAAGCGTGCGAGCAAAAACCGTTATCGTGCTAGCCAAGAAAAAAATCAAGCAATAGCTAAGAAAAAGCAAGCTTCGCATTCAAGTAATAAAAAGTACAATGCGAAAATACAAAAGAAGCGCTAAGATAAGGCTTATTTTACACAATGCTCAACCGTTTTGACATGTTCATTTTTTGGCGGTAGAGCGCTTGATCAGCGCGTTCAAACAAAGTACGCTCGTTATCTGCTCTGTTCATAAATGTTGTTCCTAAACTACAATCAACTTGATACTTAGCTAATAAATGGTTCGTTTTTAAAGAGTTATCTATTCTGTTTTGAATAATATCTAATGCGTACTCGCTAGCATTTTCAACGATAATCGCAAATTCATCACCGCCAAAACGAAATATACTGTCAGAATCACGTATACAAGTACGTAAAATATTAGCAAACTGTATTAATACTTGATCGCCAGCACTATGACCATAAGTATCATTGATGGCTTTAAATTTATTTAAATCCCCTAAAACTAAACCAACCTGCGCATGATGGCGATTAGCATTATGCATAGCACGTTTTAGTTGTTCGTCAAAGTAGCGACGATTCCCTAAGCCAGTAAGACCATCTTGCATAGCAAGTTGCATTGCTTGATGATATTGCAGCGCATTTTTTAAGGGGTATAGCATTATTTGATGAATGCGCTGTAAGTCTTTGTAATGACGCATGCTAATAGGCTTATCTATGCTATAGCTTATAGTGCCAACAAACTCATCATTAAGCTTTAACTCAAACTGACGTTCGTGTTTTGCTTTACGACTGCCTCGTAATGTTCTACTCACCATTTTATTTTTAAAATACAAACCTGAAAACTTTATATAACGAGCTGCTTCCATGGCAAAAATATCAAGTAACTTATCTAAATCAAGCGTGGTTTGAAGCTGTTCTAATAAGCTTGAGTTATTACTGTGATTAGAACTAATACTATTTGCTAATACATTAAATGCATTAAATGAAGGTATTGTATTATCAAGTATATTTAATGTTTGCATACTTGTGCCTCTTTATTTAGTCGCTTTATTGTCAATATGTGTTTTTACTTGTGCTCTACTTGTATTAGAAGCAAAAAACGTTCCAAACAGTAATTATTTTTAAGACTAAAAAAAATATTGTTTTTATTGTTGGTAACTATTTGATTATTATTTTATTTCTTGCCAGAATTAGTAGTAGTTTATTTTGGAATTTAGAGTAAGTGTTGATTGTCAGTAACTTGACGGCAATAACTTGCCGTGTGGCAATGATGCCAGCAACCTTTAAGGAATCTATGTGAGCGGTCACCTTGAAATACTAGCTATTTTATCTAGCGCAGTTTTGATCGTCTGGCTATTTCGCCGTTTGAAATTACCCGCTATTTTGGCTTACTTAGTTGCAGGTATGCTGGTGGGTGAGCATGGTTTAAACCTAGCCCAAGATCAAGTTGACTACGATCACTTTGCCGAGCTTGGTATTGTCTTTTTACTTTTTACTTTAGGCTTAGAGTTTTCTTTACCTCGTTTAATGGCTATGCGTCATTTGGTATTAGCTGTGGGTAGCTTGCAAGTTGCTATCTCTTTATTTATTTTCATGATAGCTAGCATGTTATTTGGGCTTAGTTTTGAGTCAGCTTTTGTTGTTGGCAGTATTCTTGCTCTATCTTCAACGGCTATTGTCATTCGTCAGTTAAGTGAAACAGGCGCGATGAAACGAAAGTCAGGGCAACTGTCGGTTGCGATACTTTTATTCCAAGATGTTGCTGTAGTTCCACTGCTTATTATTATTCCAATGCTTGCCTTAGATAGTGATACTTCCATGATTTTGGCGTTAGTTATCGCAATTTTCAAAGGTGTTGTTGTGGTAACGTTATTACTATTTATTGGTAAGTGGTTACTGCCTAAAGTTTTTAATATTATTGCGAGAGTACGCACAGATGAGCTTTTTGTATTAACAACACTATTAGTTACTTTACTTGCTTCAGCGCTAACACAATGGTTTGGCTTATCGATGGCGTTAGGGGCATTTTTAGCCGGTATGATGCTAGGAGAGAGTGAATATAAGCATCAGTTAGAGGCTGACATTAGGCCATATCGAGATATTTTATTAGGTTTATTTTTTATCACGGTTGGCATGAAGCTAGATGTTGACTTGTTAATATCTTCGCCACTTAATTTACTCGCAATTATGCTGAGTTTTATGTTGATTAAAATCATGGTCATTAAAATTCTAGCTGTGCGGGCAGGAGAATCATCAAAAGATGCTTGGGCATCAGGTTTTATGCTAGCGCAAATGGGAGAGTTTGGTTTTGTACTTATTTCGCTTGCTAACCAAGTGCAGTTACTACCAAGTGATGTTTCATCTATGTTGTTAGGTGCAGGTGTTATTAGTATGGCAATCACGCCTTATATGATTGATCGTGCGCGTTCATGGTCTATCTTTTTAAGTCAGGAAAAATCACCTCAAACAAATGATTTAGAGCAGTTACCAGAAGATACAGATCTGCAAGATCATGTTATTATTTGTGGTTTTGGTCGAGTAGGGCAGACGGTGAGTCGCTTTTTAAAACAAGATGCAATTGATTTTGTTGCCATTGATATTGATCCGTTGCGTACTCGTAAAGCGAGAGAGGCAGGTGAAAATGTGTTGTTTGGCTCATCAAGACAAACAGAGTTATTAAATGCAGCACACTTGTCAAAAGCAAAGTTGGTGGTTATTGCTTTTGGTGAAGATAAGCAATCAGTTGAGGTGATTCAAAAAGTACGTTCATTATCTCCTGATGTGCCTATTTTAGTACGTACACGCAATGATGACCATCTCGATATGTTACACGATGCTGGCGCAAATGAAGTGGTACCTGAAAGTTTAGAAGGAAGCTTGATGCTAGTTTCGCAAGTACTATCATTAACTGGCGTACCTTTTTCAAGAATTATGCGCCGTGTACAAAATGAGCGAAAGAATCATTACAACCATTTACATGGTTTCTTTCAAGGGGAACATACTGATATGAGCCCAGAAGCTATTGACAGAATTGAATTTGCTCATGCCATTTTAATCAATACAGATTCGTTTGGCTGTGGTCGAAGTATTGAATCATTAAGTCTTGGCAAAAGGTGCGTTCATGTTGTTGCTTTGCGACGCGGTGATACTGAAATAGAATCACCAGATGAAAATACCTTGTTACAAGCTCAGGATACTTTAATTGTACGTGGTAAACCAAGACGTGTAGAAAGAGCTGAGCGCTTTGTACAAGAAGGATCTTAATTACATTTTTCTAACTATTTCACCTTCAAATCAGGTTTATAGTACTTTTGTTTTCCATATATTTGAGGTTTATCTTGAACATATCTTAGTCGAGAAAATAAAAGTTGCTGATTTTTTCATTGCTACAATCAGCCTGCTTATTAAAAAATTTAATTTATATTAAATAGTTGAGTTGATACGCAAGCTAATTAACAGCTTAATGATTGCTTGTTGGATACAAATTCAAAAAATGCTTTATTTGGTTTTCTTGTTCCATAGCATCTTCAAAGCCAAGTTTTATTAGTTCAGTACAGAAGTTTTTTTCGAATAATAAATAGCTAATAATACTTGATTCTGAGTCATTGCTAATGCCAGCACTTCGCAATAAAAGCCTAACAGGTAAGGGAAGATCGTAATAGTAGTTTAACGCTATAGCATTAAAATCATGACTTGGATTAATGATAAAACTGTCAATATGCTTTAAACCTTCAACACTTATTTTTTTACTTTTGGGAATTAATTCCAACGTTTCATTAATTCGAGCCATTCGTTCTAGATCACTATTCATTGTATCGGCGAAAATTGAATCTAATAAGTGACCTGCAATAGTTGCTGCGGTAGGTGGGTGTGGGTTATTTTCATTAACGTGTAGAGGCTCTTTAGGTTGTTCTACACCAATAACGAAAATACGTTTAGCCCCTAAATGTATAGCAGGGCTAAGGGGTGATAACTGGTGAACGGAGCCATCGCCGAGGTGTTGGTTTTTAATTTTTGTTGATGGAAATACTAAAGGGATGGCTGCAGAAGCCATTAAATGCTCACTATTTAATTGAGTTGCTTGTCCGCACCGCTTGGCTCTTTCCCATTCCTGTATACTGTCATCAGCTTGAAAAAAGCTAATAGAATTCCCTGTGGTATAACTTGAGGCGGTAACTGACGTTGCATGCAGATAACCACGTAAAATATTATTATCAATCCTCTTAAAGTTCATTACAGAATTTAGTAATTGCCTAAGTGGCTCATTGTTTAATAAACTACGAGGCAATTTATGCGCGTAGTCTGCTTGAAAACTGGCTAATATACCTTTCCCTATATGACCAAAAACACCTTGAGTATCGTTATAATAAATTTTACTTGTATCTAAGTTTTTCCACATCCATTCTAATTTTTTTACACCTAAATGAAAGCAAGATGCATAACAACCTAATGCGGTGCTATTTATGGCTCCAGCGGAAGTACCGCAAAGAATAGGGAAGGGGATAGCATGGTTTCTAGGAACAAATTTAGCAATAGCAGAAAGAACTCCGACTTGATAAGCTGCCCTAGCGCCACCACCAGTGAGTACTAATGCGTTTTTACTTGCAACATAATTACGTCTTCGAGTCATAGCTTATTGTTATTAAATTAAAAACATTTAAAAGTTATTCTAAGTGTAATCACTTGAAATTTACACTCAAAAAGAAATGCTAGTTAACTTCAAATAACTTATCCACTAACCACTTATCATTTTCTTTAATTAATCTAACTTTTTTATAATCTTTATAGGTACTGCCATTACGTTGACCAGTAAACTGAACCATCATAGTTACTTGAGTTATATATTCGTCAATAATTTTAGTTTTCATCGCTGAAGTGTGCAATGAAACAGAATCAAAGCGCATATTGAATAGGCGGTGGGCTATATTGTTAGCGGTATGATACTTTTCAAGCTCTTTTTTAAAGTTAGCAGAGCTTAATGATATTGCTTTCTTAAAATTTTTTTCATTATAAATTGCTTCAAAAAAAGATATAGCTATTTGTTGTTCTGAAGCTTCTACTTTCTTTTCTTCTGAATTACACCCTAAAAGAAAAATTGATGATAAAAGTAAAAATGTTAAAGGTAAGTTTTTGAAAAAATCCATCTGTCTGTTCAAGGTATGTAATCCTATATGGTTATTATTAAAATATAGTTTTAAATAATATTTAACATACGATCAATTGTACATTATTTCAATAATGAAACGTTAAATGTTTAATATACCAATAGCGATTAAAATATTTTTGCTTAAAATGTTTAGAAAAAAAACATAAGTTAAGCTATTTTCTGAAGGCATTGCATAATCCACTGCTTCATTTGTACTTCGTTAAGTGATCCTGATATACGGTCAATTTCTTCTCCTTGATGAAAAAACACTAAAGTAGGTAAACTGCGGATATTTGCATCAGCAGCTATTTGTTGAACTTGTTCAGTATTTACTTTAGCAAACAACAATGAGGGGGAGTATTGTGCAACCTTACTAAAAATAGGTGCCATACTTTTACATGGGGCACACCAAGCAGCCCAAAAATCAACAACTACTGGTAGATCATTACGTTCAATAAAAGGATAAAATATATTATTATTTAACTTAACAGGCTGTGCACTGTAAATAGGGTTTTGGCATTTTCCACATTTAGCTTGTTTATGATCTTTATCATCAGGAATGCGGTTAGTAGTAAAACAAGATGAGCAAACTATATTCATAATATTTTCAACAATTTAAATGTAATCAGAAGAGTCAACTTTACTCTTCTATTTCATCATTAATAAGTGGTTTATGAGTTCTGTAGCCTGGCTTGACCAAAATCTCTAAATAAAAGCTAGAAAGCTCAAGCTGTGCTGCATCATCAATATTTTTATTTAGTTCAGAAACATGAATTACTTCTGCTTTATCTTGGTCGTGACCATATTTACAATCAAAATCCCAAAAATCTACACCCTCAGGTAGTTTTTTGTTTCTCTCTCGTTTAAGATATTTTTTTACTTCATGCTTGATAGAATCAATAAGTCGTGGGGTTTTAATTTTTTCATGGGTTAATGAAAATGTTTTTCTCATGGGGGAACCTTAAATAATAGCTTAAATAAATTTGAGGGTTGAATTTCACTAATAACACGAAATCAGCCGAGTGCTATTAGTTTACCACAGCCCTAAAGTGCTTTTTGTTTTATCTTTAAATATTATAAATAGTCTAAGAAAAAAAGGGGTAAACTTAATGCTATATTCGTTTTTAATTATTATTAAGAATAGAAACTATTAAGAATAAAAGCGGCTAATTATGCATAGTATATTAATAAGAAAGTAATTAAGGAAGTGACATGAAAAAAGTAATTATATTTATTGCTCTTATGGCGTTATTGGCTGGCGGTGCATTTTGGTTTTTAGCCGACGGGGCATTAAACAATTTAATTAAAGTTAAAATTGAGCAAGTTGGTAAGCAAGTAACAGAGCAATCTGTTACGGTAAAAAGTGTTGATGTTAAGCTATTTAAAGGCATTGGCACTATCAAGAGGGTAGTTTTACCAAACCCTAAAAAATATAAAGCTAATTCTCTATTCTCTTTAAATGAAGTCACCTTAGATATCAATTTGGCAAGTTTGACAACAGATATAATCATCATTGATAAAATCGTTATTGATAGCCCTGAAGCTGTTGTTGAATTTACTAAAACAGGTACTTCGAATGTTCAGGATATTCTCTACATAATTAATGAAAACTTGCCAGCTTCAAGTGCGGATAATATGCCAGAGCCTACTACGTCAGATAAGGCTGAAACCGTTATTAAGGTTAAACAATTCATTTTAGCTGGTGTCTCGCTTAGTGTTGACTTAACTGAGCTTGGTAATAAAGTGCATAAAAAGACATTAACTGATATTAGCCTCGTTAATATTGGTGGTGATGCTGGATTACCTGCCAGCCAGTTAGGAGCTGAGTTGCTTAAGCAGGCTTTGTCATCCATTTGGAAACAGGCTCAGAAAGAGCAAAAAAAACAAGTGAAGGATGAGCTTAAGGACAAAATAAAAGAAAAATTAAATGTTTTTTTTAATTAAACCCATTATGAATTGTTGTTGATATATAAAGATTAAATAAATTTTTTATTTAATATGTTCAACAATAGCATCAACTTGACGTTTGTTGTTTTGCTGTGAAACAACGACTCTCATCGTTTGTTTTTCTTGCCGGTAAGTCAATGTTAAACGGCCGCGTTTTCTTTCTTGAGATGCGGCTTTTCCCAATTTTTGTTGGTAAAAATCAATGATTTGTTCTTCAGTTGCCGAAGTGAAGTAATTTACAACAGCCGGCATACTATCAGTAAAGTCTGCAAAAACTTTTGCATTCTCGATAATAGGAATTGAAGCACTTGCAGGCTCTTTTTTTGCTAATATCACTGAACTAAAACTAAATAAAAACGCACTTGCTAATAATAAGTATTTATTTATTTGTATCGTTGCCATTTGAACTGTTCCTATTAGTTTTTGTTAACGATATTAAATATATATGATTTTTACTGAGAGTGCGAGATTGTCCCTTGTTAAAATTATGATGACAATAAATCTTCACGGTAGTGATCAACCCATAAAGCAGTTGCTCCGCATATTGCGACAGGCATTATTATTAGGTTTACTATAGGGATCATAGCAAATATCGCTACACTAATACCAAAACTGTAACTTAAGCCTCTGTGCTGTTTTAATACTTGCTTCATCACAGGAAAAGGAATTTTGTGGTTATCAAAGGGGTAGTCTTTATATTGTACAGCCATCATCCATGCGACAAATAAAAACCAAATTACTTGCCCTATAACAGGCAATATCCACATTATAATAAAGAAACCAATAGCACGGGGTAAATAATAAACTAACTTACGCCATTCTCTGTCAAGAGTTCTAGGAATGTCTTTTATAACATCGAGCGTACTACCACTTACAGCTGATTTTCCTATTAATAATTTTTCAACTTTTTCTGACAATAAACCATTAAATGGGGCTGCTAGCCAATTGGCAGCAGTACTAAAAATAAACGAAAATAACACCAAAATAGTCAGCACAGCTAGTGGCCATAATAAGGCATTAAGCCAATCAAGCCAACTTGGTAGCCAATTCATTAACTTAGCCATATAGTGTTCAAGTTCGATAAACATAAAATAAAAGGCAATACTAAAAAGAATTAAATTTATGAGTAAAGGGATTAAAACAAACCGACGAATACCTTTTAGTCTAATAAGTTCAAAGCCTTTAAATAAGTAACCTGCACCACTTTGGGCTAAAGGCTGATTTGATAAGTAAAAATTATCTTTAGCTGAATGAGTCATATAAAAAGAGTAACTGATTGATATTAATAGAGTGATTATAAAGAGAGTTTAAATGTAAATACAGTACTAACTTGTTACAAAATGCCACTGTTTCTGCTAGAGTTTGAATTGCATTTTATTATATAATAAAAACAATAATAAAATTTCAAATTTCCTTAGAAAAGAATTATAAGACAGGCATAACAATGGAAGATAATTTCAGAAACGCATTAATTATTCTTAGCGGTGTGGTCATTGCTGCTATATTTATCCATGGTTTATGGACGATTAGAAAGCAAAAAAACCCTTACAAACTTAAAGCAAGTAAAACCAAAGCCAAGCCAATAATTAGAGATTTTGATCGCAGTGGTTTTGATCAAGATGGTGTAAGTCAGGTTAAAGTTTTAAAACAAGCCAATGAACCAGGTGTTGAAAGTGAAAAAGACTTTGAGCAAAATATTAGCCTTGAAGAAGTTAGTCATTTAGAAAATGGTCAAAATGAGGAAGCGTATAATGAACTTTCCTCTAAAGAGCAAGTGTCCGAACACGATGTTTCTCTTGATTTATCAAGTGTACGAAAAGATTCTATTGAAGATGACATAGAAGTAAAAGAAGAAATAACTTTAGATAAACCTATATATAATCAACCTGTTACTCAAGCTAAGCCATTGGTTAAGCCTAAGAATGTTATTAGTAGAAAAATCACATCTAAAGCTGAACTAAAGCGTAACCAGATGGAAATAAACTTTGGTGATGGTCTATCTCTTGATGAGGAGTCAATACCAAAGGCCATAGCAGATGACACTGAAAAACCGACTAAAGTTGATAAATCAGCAACCACTGCATTAGATACACAAATCATTATTTTAAGTGTTGTTATGCCTGAAAATCATCAAATGTCAGGTGCTGCACTATTACCAAGTTTATTAACTTTAGGTATGAAATATGGTGAAATGAATATTTTCCACCGTCATCAAGACAATGCAGGTAATGGTGCAGTAACTTTTAGTTTAGCTAACATGCTAAACCCTGGTTCATTTGATTTAGACTCAATGGAAACCTTTGTTACTCAAGGTGTTAGTTTGTTTATGACTTTACCTAATGCTAGTGATCCTTTTGCTACTTTTGAGCAAATGTTAGCCGCGGCTAAGCAGTTAGCACAAGAGTTTAATGCTCAATTACTAGATGATAAGCGTAATATAATGACCAAACAAACCCAGCAACATTATGTAAGTAAAATACGCGAGTTTGATAGACAACATCGCCTTGCTAGTGTCGAGTAAAAATTTTAATCATAACTCCACTAATACCTGTTTGCTTATTTTGAGTTAATTATCCATGTCTACAAATATACCGTCACAAACTCTAGTTGAAAAAGTTAAACAGCTTCATAAGCAAATAAACCAATATAATCATCAGTATTATGTACTTGATCAGCCCAGTGTTCCTGATGCTGAATATGACCGATTAATGGTTCAGTTAATTGAGTTAGAGCAAGCTCACCCCAAATTGAAAACTCTCGACTCACCAAGTCAAAAAGTAGGTGGGCAACCGCTTAAAGTTTTTAGCCAAGTAACGCATCAAGTGCCGATGTTATCTCTTGATAATGTATTTTCTGGTGATGAGTGGCAGGCTTTTGTTAAGCGTATTCAAGATAGATTATCTAGTGATAAGATGATCGTTATTTGTGCTGAGCCAAAACTTGACGGTTTAGCCGTTAGCTTGCGTTATGAACACGGAATCTTAGTACAAGCGGCCACTCGTGGTGATGGTAGTACAGGTGAAAATATCACAGAGAATATTCGCACTATTAAATCTATTCCTTTAAAACTTATTGGCGAAAGTGGCATTGATTATCCAGATGTTATTGAAGTTCGCGGTGAAGTTTTTATGCCCAAAGCTAGTTTTGAGCAATTAAACGAAGCAGCAAAAAAGAAAGGCGAAAAAACTTTTGCTAACCCTCGTAATGCAGCCGCAGGTAGCTTACGCCAATTAGACTCTAAAATTGCCGCTAAACGTAACTTAGCTTTTTATGCTTATGGCTTAGGTTTTGTTGGAAAGTTATCCGTAAATAAAAAACTTGAAAACGAGCAAGTATTCCTGAAGCCTTCACATTACCAACGTTTGTGTCAGGTTAAAGCATTAGGTTTACCTATGTGCCCTGAAGTACGCTTATTAGAGGGCCAACAGCAAGTACAAGATTTTTATCAAGATATTTTAGATAAACGTGAACAGTTGAGTTATGAAATTGACGGCACTGTACTTAAAGTTGATAATGTGTTTTTACAAGAAAAACTCGGCTTTGTTGCTCGTGCTCCCCGTTGGGCTATTGCTTATAAATTTCCTGCTCAAGAAGAGCTAACTCAAGTTGAAGAGGTAGAATTTCAAGTTGGCAGAACGGGTGCAATAACACCTGTTGCTCGATTAACGCCTGTCTTTGTTGGTGGTGTTACGGTATCTAATGCCACATTACATAACCAAGATGAAATTGAGCGACTAGGATTAAAAGTAGGAGATACTGTGATCATTCGTCGTGCAGGCGATGTGATCCCTCAAATTGTTTCTGTGGTATTAGATAAACGTGGTGCTAACACTAAAGATGTTGTTTTCCCTACTACTTGCCCCGTATGTGATTCAAAAGTGGCTAAAGCAGAAGGTGAAGCGGTACTTCGTTGCACAGCTGGACTATTCTGCCAAGCACAACGAAAAGAAGCTATTAAGCATTTTTCTTCACGCAAAGCTCATGATGTAGATGGCTTAGGCGATAAGCTTGTAGAACAACTTGTTGATGAAAAGCTTATTTCAACACCTGCCGATTTATTTAAATTAACTGAAGTTGATATCAGTACCATGGATCGTATGGGGATAAAATCGGCCAAAAACTTAATTACATCACTAGAGCAAGCGAAACAAACTACCCTAGCTAAGTTTATCTACGGGCTTGGTATTCGTGAAGTAGGTGAGGCAACAGCCAGCAATTTAGCTAATTATTTTTGTACTTTATCAGCAATACAAAATGCAAGTTTTGACGTATTACAGCAAGTTGATGATGTTGGTGAAATAGTGGCAAAAAACATCATTAACTTTTTCAAAGAAGAACATAATTTGGCTGTGGTTTCTACGTTAGATGGCATTATGACTTGGCCTAATATTATTGCTAAATCGGCGGATGAGCTTCCATTAGCAGAGCAAACTTTTGTGTTAACGGGTACGCTTAGCCAAATGGGGCGAAGTGAAGCTAAAGCCGCTTTGCAATCATTAGGCGCTAAAGTTTCAGGTAGTGTTTCAGCTAAGACGCACTTTTTAGTTGCTGGAGAAAAATCTGGCTCTAAATTAACCAAAGCGCAAGATCTCGGTGTAACTGTATTAACAGAAGATGAGTTAGTCGCATTATTGCTAAAGCACAATAGCTAAGATTTAGTCATTCGCCAAAAAGCAAAACTAGCAGCAAAAAATAATATTATTGGATAAAATGCGTGAGAAACTACCGCAAGTGGTGAAATACCTAAAGTAGCTCCTAGTAGTAAGGCTTGAGCGCCATAAGGTAATAAGCCTTGGTTGATACAAGCGAAAATATCTAGCAAACTGGCTGATTGTGCTGGTGTTAGCTCGCCATCTTCTGCTAACTTTTTTGCGGTTTCGCCCGTAATAATAATTGATACGGTATTGTTAGCTGTAAAGAAGTTACAAAAAAAGGTTAGCCCTGCAATACCAAAACCAGCAGCACGCTTTTTATTATTAGGGCTCAACTTGCGTGCAAATGATTCAATAGCTTGTGTTAATGCCGCTAAGCCCCCTTGGTGTCGAATTAACTCACTTAATCCCCCAATAAATAATGACAAAATAAAGATGTCTTGCATGCTGGAAAAACCTGCATTTATATCATTAACCCAAGCGGATAATTGATAACCATTAGTTAACATGCCAATAATTGCGGCTAGCACTATACCTAGAACTAACACCACAAAAACATTCACACCAGACAAAGCTAGCACTAAAATAACAATATAAGGAATAAGCCCTATAAAAGCTGCGTCATTAGTCATCTCATAATTTATACTTTGTCCTAATGAAGCAAAAATGATTATGCAAAAAATAGCTGCAGGCACAGCAAATTTAAAATTAATTCTAAATTTATCCTTCATATGTGCACCTTGACTACGTGTCGATGCAATAGTGGTATCAGAAATTATTGATAAGTTATCACCAAAAATAGCACCTGAAATTAAGCAGCCAGCAACTATTGCTGAATCTATTCCTGCTGATTCAATAAAACCTAAAGCAATTGGCGCAATGGCTGCAATGGTGCCCATTGATGTACCCATGGCCGTAGATAAAAATGCAGCAACTAAAAATAACCCCGGTAGCAATAAATACGAAGGAAAAACAGCTAAGCCAAGTTGCACACTGGCGTCAACACTTCCTGTTGACTTGGCAACGGTAGCAAAAGCACCTGCCAATAAATAGATAACACACATGGTCATAATGTTAGCGTGACCTGCGCCACTAATAAATTGGCCTATTTGTTTGTCAATAGGCTCTTTCCCTAACGTTTTGCCTAAATAAATAGCGACAAAAATAGCGGGAATAATAGCGATGCTGGCAGGGAGTTGATAAAAGGCAAACTCCGTTCCTTGCATGGTTAAAATAATACCAGTCCCTAAGAACAGCCCTAAAAACACTGCGAAGGGAAGTAAAGCGACTAAGTTTGTTTTATTAGAGGAAGATTGTTCTGCAGTAGAAGGTGTACTCATATATAATTTTTCTTATTATTTTTAGCTATATTTTAATACTCGCATTATATGAATAAAATAGCGACTGTCAATGTATGGAGGTTTAGATGGCTAAAAATCGGATGATCTTGGCATTCACTTATGCTAGAATTGCGCAAATTTTTTATATGGTAAGTAAAAGTATATGTCTGAAAACAAGTTTGAAACTATTGAGCAGCGTGTAAGTTACGGTGTAGGTCGTCAATTAGGTGATCAATTGGTTAACAACCCTTTTAAAGATTTTGAAGTTGCAGCTATTCAAGCGGGTATTGCTGACGCATTAGCCGGTGCTGCTAGCCAAGTATCTGATGAAGATTTAAACGCAGCTTTCTCTGTAGTATCTAAAAAACTACAAGAGCAAGAGCAAATTATCGCAAAAGAAAAAGCAGCTGAAGGCGAAGCCTTTTTAGCTCAAAATGCTGAACGTGACGAAGTGACTGTAACTGAATCTGGTTTACAATATGAAGTCATTACTACTGGTGAAGGTGAGAAACCAACCGCAGCTAGCACTGTAAGTGTTCATTACCACGGCACATTTGCTAATGGTGATGTTTTTGATAGCTCTGTTGATCGTGGTCAACCTGCTGAATTCCCAGTAGGCGGTGTTATTGCTGGTTGGACAGAAGCATTACAGTTAATGACTGAAGGCAGCAAATGGAAATTAACTATTCCTTATAACTTAGCTTACGGTGAGCAAGGCTCACAAGGTGCTATTCCTCCTTATGCTACGTTAGTATTTGATGTAGAATTATTAAGCATCAAAGCTTAGTCTTATTTATTAAAGCCCTCAGTTGAGGGCTTTTTTTTAATAGTTTTTTAAATCATTTTATTAAATTGCTGTTTTTAAGTAATTACTGTTTTTAAGTAATTAATGCTAAATAGTGAGTTGTAAGTCGCCATGACAGACATTTTAAAACAAAAAGTAGAAACATTGTTTAGTCAATATTTAGCTGCTTTTAAAGTATATAATTTAAATGAAGTGTGTGTTTGTTATCATTTACCCTGTACGTTAAATACACCAAATAAAGTTGTACTAGTAGAAAGTATTGAACAATGTAGACAAGAATTAAATGATATTTTTACTCAGCTGAAACAAGAAAATATGAGTGAAATTATTGCTCAAAAAGCAAGTTTTATGCAGGTAAATGAAAACTTACTGCTTGCTTGTATTGATTGGGATTTTTTAGATAGTAACAAGCAAACCTTTGCCGACTTTAGTGCTTTTTATCATATTACTATTATTAGTGACAACAATGCAGACGTAATTAACCAAACATTAAAAATTGTGAATGTGGTTTCTCATGAGTTGGCAAATTCTATATCATTAACACATTCGTTTTCAGTTATCGCCAAAGCGATAAACTAGCGTTAGTAATAGTTAAAAGAGAATAAAAATGAAAGTAAAAGTAGCTATATTAGGCTGTAGTGGCCGTATGGGACGTAACCTTATTCAAGCAGCTCATGAGCATGAGAGCATTGAACTCGTAGGCGGCAGTGTTCGAGAAACCTCTTCGTTTGTTGGCTTTGATCTTGGAGAACTTGCAGGTATTGGTGCTATTGGCTTAACAACCTCTACACAGCTTAATCAATTAATAGAGGCTGATGTTTATATTGATTTCACCTCAATAGAAGCCACATTAGAAAATATTAACTGGTGTCAACAGCATAAAAAATCTCTCGTCATTGGCACAACAGGCTTTAGTGATGAACAAGTGCAACTAATTGAAAAATCAGGTGAATCAATGCCTGTTATTTTAGCGCCTAATACCTCAGTTGGTGTTAACTTAATGTTTAAGTTGTTAGAAGTAACAGCAAAGGCAATTGGCGACTATACTGATATAGAAATTTTTGAAGCGCATCATAGATTTAAAAAAGATGCACCATCAGGCACCGCAGTCAAAATGGGACAAGTCATTGCTGATACATTAGGACGTGATCTTAATAAGTGTGCTGTTTATGGCCGTGAAGGTATTACAGGAGAGCGAAATAGAGAAACAATCGGTTTTGCTACGGTAAGGGCAGGAGACATTGTTGGTGAACATACTGCCTTTTTTGCTGATTTAGGTGAACGTATAGAGATCACCCATAAAGCAAGCTCTCGCATGACTTTTGCCTTAGGTGCTATGCGTGCCGCTTTTTGGTTACAAGATGCCGAAAATGGTTTTTACGACATGCAGGATGTTTTAGGTCTTAAAGACTAGTTTACACAAAAGAAACGAGTATCGGGTTACGAAGACACAATTATAAAAGAGTTCTTCGAAACTATTCAACTCGTTACTAAGTTTTAAGATAACTAGTGTTTTTGACTGTTTGGTTGTGAAAACAGTTTAAATCGTATAAAAGACAGCGTTTTTACAGTTT
>Ga0209826_1001019_pt1 | contig 19918 bp, 13 predicted proteins | sample GOMGulsemesocosm_5_FD_184637 | JGI IMG/M metagenome (GOLD analysis project Ga0209826, IMG submission 184637) | Methane-oxidizing microbial communities from mesocosms in the Gulf of Mexico - GOM15C Gulf of Mexico (SPAdes) (version 2) | ecosystem: Environmental > Aquatic > Marine > Cold seeps... | reverse complement strand
CTACATTTTTTAGTATCACTGAAGGTGAGCCATTCACTAACGCCATGCTATTTTCCTTTTGCTATTTTTTATACAGAAGTTAAAAAGAAAGCTTGTAATAATTTAAGTTAATATAATTTTTATTTTGTTTGTTATTTAAATTATGAGTGTAATCTCATAATTTTCATATATACATAAGCTTTTCTTAAAACAACAAGTAAAAGCTTTTAATAGTATAGTACAGATTTTATGAATAAATTTAGGGTATTGCGAGGATTATTTTTGTTTTAATACGAAAGACCCTGTAGATGCGAGGGTAGATTTTTTTGTTTATTCAATTATGGCAAATAAATACCAATGATAACGACTATATTCTGTTTAAATATATAATTATTGGTTAGATATAAAAACTAAATAAATTGAGGTTTTTATTTAAATAGCACGACACATAACTGATTTAGTAACATAAAGACTCATTAAAAAGTCCTTAACTCCTTAAAGTTAAGGACTTTTTATATGTATAGAGGTCTTTCTAACTAACTTTTCTTATTTGGCCATAAAAAAGCAGCTAACGCAGGAAGCACAATGACAGACGCCAACATATTAACTAAGAACATAAAGGTTAATAGCACTCCCATATCTACTTGAAACTTCAAATCTGAGAAAAACCAAGTTGACACACCTATGGCAAGGGTAATTCCCGTTATTAATACAGCACTACCTCGTTCTTTTAAAGCAGCAAGGTATGCATCATGAACATTAGCTCCATTTTTTAATTCGCTACTCATGGTTGATAAAATATAAATACCATAATCAACGCCAATACCAACACCTAATGCGATAACAGGTAGTGTTGAAACCGTTAAGCCAATATCTAATACGGTCATCAGCCACTGAGCTAATGTTGAAACAACATACAAAGGTAAGACAACAACAATAGTCGCTCTAACACTTCTAAAGCTTAGCAAACATAAAATAATCACAGCACCGTATACATATATCATCATTGGCAACTGCGCTTCAGCTACAGCTTCATTAGTTGCCGCCATAACACCAACAGGCCCAGAGGCGAGTTTAAATTGTAATTGTTTATTACCCAATTCTGACGCTACTATTTTAACCTGCTTAATGACACGATCAATAGTTTCAGCTTTATGATCTTGTAAAAACAAGATCACAGGCATCACACTACAGTTGTTATTTAATAAGCCACTTGAAGAAGGCACTCGTGCAATTGATTGTACTAAGGTTTGCTGGTTACGTGGAATAACACGCCAATTTGGATTGCCTTCGTTGTAGCCAGCATTAACCAGTTTAGAGATGGAAGCTAAACTAACAGCTGACTGTACACCTTGCACATTTTCCATGCGCCATTGAAATCTATCAATAGTATTCATGGTCTCATAGTAAGTACAAGCATCTGCCGTTGCTTCAATAATTATTGACATATAATCAACACTGATAGCATAGCGATTTGTAATTAAAAAAGTATCTTGATTATAACGAGATGATTCGTGGAGAGCTGGAGCACCCGCGTGTAATTCACCAATTTTCAAGTTTTGAGAGTTAAACAAACCCGCGGCATATAAAATGATGGTGAAGAACAGTATAACTATAGCGGTGCGCTTAGTTGCAAAGCTTGCCATAAAACGCCAAATAAAACTCTCTTTATCAATATTTCCAGCATGATTTTTGCGATCTTTTGGTGTAATAGTCAAATAAGAAACTAATAAAGGCAACAAAACTAGATTAGTTAATATAATCATTGCCACACCCAATGATGCAGTGATGGCTAGCTCACGAATAATACCAATATCGATAGATAGTAAGGTCATAAAACCGACAGTATCAGATATTAAAGCAATACCTCCAGGGACTAATAATGCGCGAAAACTCGCTTGCGCGGCTGCTTGACTAGAAAGCCCTAGGCTTACTTGTTTAACAACAGAGTTAATCATTTGCACACCATGGCTTACACCAATGGCAAAAACTAAAAACGGTACTAAAATTGACATAGGATCTAAGCCAAAGCCGAGTGTAGACAGCATACCCATTTGCCAAATAACAGCAACTAAAGAACAAACAATAGGCAGTAAAGTTAAACTTATTGAATGACAGAAAAAGAACACCATAACAGCCGTAATAACTATGGCTATAGCAAAAAAGGCTATAACACCTTTTGCTCCTTCAGCAACATCGCCAACCATTTTAGCAAAACCAATGATATGAACCGTTATATTATCCTTTTCAAATTCTTGTCGAACTTCTTGCTCTAACTTCTCAGCGATCTCTAAGGTATCAAGCTTTTCTCCCGTATTAGGATTAAAATCCAATAATGAAGCTTTTACCATGGCGCAACTATAATCATCAGCAACGATACTGCCAACGATCCCTGCTTTTTCTATATTACCTTTAACTATTGCTAAACCATGTGCATTTGGCTGAAAGTCTGCTGGAATTACAGGGCCGCCAGCAAAACCATCCTCGACAACTTCGACAAACCGAGTACTTGGAGAATATAAAGATTTAACCTGTATTCGGTCAACGCCTGGAATAAAAAACAATTTATCATGAACACCTTTTAATGCATCAAAAAAATCTGCATTAAAGATGTCACCGTCACTATTACAAACTGAAATGAGAATATTATTCGCACCACCAAAGTTTTCCCTATGCTTTAGATAGGTCTTCATGTATTCGTGTTTTAATGGGATATTCTTAGTAAATGACGCGCCTAATTTTATTTGAGTTGCTTGAAACAGTAAAAAAGCACTAGCAAGAACAAATAATATTAAAACAAAAAGTTTGTGACGAAACAGACCTACTTCTAAACGGTTTGCAAGAGAAATTTTCATAGTATTTTATAACCTAAATTCTGTTAACTATTTTTTATAACTTAATTCTAAAATAAAGAAAAACTTACAAAAAGATTATTTTAGCACCAACATCGGATACTGTTATTAACTGCCCATTAAACCAAACACCAGCAATCAAAGCTTTACCATCTTTTTGTGCTCTTAAACGGTAACTTTGACCGTCATCATTACTTTCAAGCAATACTCCGTTATTGGCTAATAAAAAAATACGATCGTCATCTGTTAGGACAATATCATTTATTAATACTGTAGTATTCGTTTTGCGCTGTTGCCACGGCGTGCCATTTTTTAAACTTCTAAATACATGACCTCTCAGACCAACAACGAGTAAATTACCTTGCTTTGTTCTTGTTATATCAAAGAAAGAGCCTTGATAAATTTCATCAAAAGGCTGCCAACTCCTGCCAAAGTCATTACTTTTAGCAATCAAGCCTATTTCCCCTACCATATATAAGGTTCTACCATCCATAACCAAGCGATTAAAATGAGGTAAAATAGAAGAAGCTTCATCTGAGTATGCCTCTTCATCCTCTTGTTTTAATTTAGTTAAGTATTCAACATCATCTGACATTAAAAATTCGTCATGAAATTCGTTATGCCAAGTTTTACCTCCGTCTAAAGTACGAAAGAACAGTCCATAAGCGCCAATGGCTATACCTTCCATAGGTGTCTTAAAGGCAATATCTAGCAAAGGTTTTTCTAGCTCAGGTTTATACTGCTGAATTTGCCATGTTAGACCACTATCTTTAGTATTTAATATGGTTGCATCATGCCCTATAGCCCAACCTAATGTGCTGTTTATAAAAAACACACTCGTTAACGTGGTTTGTAATGGCACATCAGCTTGCTGCCAATTAACAGCATCAGATGACAAAATAATATGACCATGTTCACCAACTGCTATTAATTGACTCTGACCTACTTTAGTTATGTCTAGTAAGAGTGACTTGCTCGCTAACGGAGCTTTAATTGAAGAAGTATTACTTGTTGAATTATTTGCTTTTAAAGCAAATTCAGCAGCAGTGCTTGTATGGGGTAGTGAGCATAAAAGTAAAAGAACAGTTAACAGGGAAGACACAAAATTCATTATGAAAATTCTCTACATTATTACAAAAAAATATTAACAATTACAAAAAAACAGTCAAAAACTAGAACAAAAAACGGCTGACATCAGCCAGCCGTTAACATTTAAAAGCTAATTATCTTCTACCTTCTCGTCTTAGTGCTGATGGCGTGAAACTTTTATGCTTTAACTCCGCAGAGAAGTCATACATTTTTGCTTCGTTATCCAAACCCATCGCAATATAACGTCGAGATTGGAAATCATGATATACCTCAAGCGTAGACCATTGTGTAGGAACTTCATAGTAATTTAAGCCATGTGCAACAGCAACGCGGTATAACTCATCACGGTTATCGTAAATATCAGCAATAGCAATTTGCCAACTATCTTCGTCAATATAGAAGACACGTTTTTTATAAGTATGTCGAGTATTGTCTTTCAGGCTTGCTTCAACTACCCAAACACGATGCTTTTCATAACGAACTAAATCAGGATTAATATGGCCTGGTTGAATAATATCTTTATACTTTATTTTATTACTGTGCAAACGATAATCATTGTAAGGAATTAATAACTCTTGCTTACCTTTTAACGTCCAGTTATAACGATTTGGCGCACCGTTATACATATCAAAATCATCAGTTAGTCTTAAACCATCTGATGCACTACCAGGGGCATCATAAGCAACATTTGGTGCACGGCGAACACGTCGTTGACCCGTATTATAAGTCCACGCTTGACGAGGGGTTTTTATTTGATCCATGGTTTCATGCACTAATAAAGCAGTACCAGCTAAACGTGCTGGTTCAGTCACTTTTTGCTTAAACTTAAATAATATATTTGTTTTCTCAAGCTCTGCAGGTGTTGTTCCTTCGACATTGTAAGGTAATAATAACTGCTCATCAAAACCAATATAAGTATAGTCACCTGAAGCAGTTGGAGCCACTTGTCCCCCCTCTCGTACGATAGCTATACCTCTATAGCGTACAATATGATTCCAAATAGCTTCTAAACCATTAGTTGGTATTGGAAATGGAATACCAACAGAAGCATTCTTTATACCGTTACCGCCTTCAACTAGTTCTGATCGAGTGGCATTTACTTTAACGGCTTTATATACATGTTCGGGGTAAGATGCACTTCTTCGAGTTTGATAAATATCCATTTTAAAAGTTTCAGGATATATAGCAAACAATTTCATTTGCCCTGGCGTTAAAACATCCTTAAAGTCAGCTACATTTTTCGCTGTAATAGAATACTTAACTTTATCATTGGGATAAGGGTCTAAATGATGATCTCCTACTTTATACCCAGTTGGAGCTTTCGTAATACCGCCTGTCCACGCTGGAATAGAACCATCTTTATTAGCTGCTTTAACAGCGCCCATAGGTGTTAATTCATTTCCTAACTTAGCAGCATCTTCAGCCGAAGATTTGGCTAATACATTACCTGAAGTAAAGGCAACGGATACCGCTAATAATAATGTACTTTTCTTCAAAGCACTTTTTTTATAAGTCTGATTTTTCATAATAGCTGCCTTTCTAAATTGAATATTTGATACTAAACGATACGTAATCACGATCTTCGATTTGGTTAGTTGTACCAACACCATCAAAGAAACTATTGTAATTAACATCTGCAGACCAACGATTTTGATAATCAAAATTTAAGCCCAGTGCCAATGACTTTCTATCTTCAATAAACAAAAAGAGAGGATCTGGTGTTATACCTTCTACATCATGTGAAAAAACAACGCGAGGGCTGATATTGATTCCCGCAAAAACATTGGTGTAATCTAGTTTTGCCACCACTTTATAGCCCCAAGCAAAATCTGTAGGAAATGGATTCGTTTCAACACCGTTTTGAATTGGCATTTCTAAACCGGGTGCAGTTGCAATACCACCGTTTCGAGAAGTTCCAGGACCGTTTAAGCGCAATACATCTTGATCGGGCATATCGCTGATATTTATGCTGCCAATTTCTATTAAGCCAACAAATTGACTAGCGCCCAATGAAGGTCCAAACAAATGGGTTATTGTGACTTGTGCTTGAACAGTATCAGATTCAAAATAGCCATTAGCTGTAACACCAGGACCATATGGTTGACTTGTATTAGGATCAATCATTTGAGAGATATTATCTAGATCAGATCTTATACCAGCATTTGCTAATTGTTGAGGCATCGCTGCAAAAAGCAATTCAACATCATCAATTTGTAATGGCTCATCTTGGCGATAACTAATTTCACCTGCCACTGCGGTATTACCGAACGTTGTATTAAAACTCATAGCATACATTTTTATATCTTCTGGATAAGCTAATTTCACTTGAGAAAAAGCACTTAAACTATAAAGATTATCTACGGTTATTTCATTTGCAGCGATAAAGCCAAGATCTTTACCAATTGTTGCTGCGCCAAAGTCAGCGGTTATACCTGAAAATAAAGGACGACGACTATGATAGTTTACATAATATAAACTTAATTCTGTTTCGTTTAACTGAGGTAAATACCAAGATAAACGTAAACCATATTGACCACCATTATCTGGCTCCAATTCGGCTGACTTACCTGGAGAACGTAACGTAACTTTAGTTGGATAAGCTAAGTATGCTTGCCCAAGGTCTTGCCCATCAACAACACCATCGCCATTTAAGTCTCCTTTGCCTTGCATAGCCGCTTTATTGAAATCACTATACAAATTATTCAAACTTGACATTAAAAAGTCAATATCCATATCAGGATTACCAGAAAACCCAAGCATCACGTTGTTATGATGACCGCCATCACCAGCAAAATCATTAGTAGAAAAATAACTTCCTGGTGGTGGTAAAATGGTTTTTTCCCAAGTGTATTGATAAAACGCTTCAATATTGAAAGTTTCAGTTACCCCTAATGACACCCAAACAGCACCAAAAGGAATGAAAGCTTCTTTAAGCTCTGCACCTGGTGCTTTTAAACGAGCGATATCTACAGGATTTATTTCACTGATACCATGACCAATTAGCGTACTTTCACCCCAACTAATCACTTGTTGGCCTACACGTACTGAAAATGGCATATCACCTAAATCAAAATCACCGTAGACATAAGCATCAAGCAATCGAACATCGGTACAAACTTGCTTTTTAGCTTCTTTATCATCACAGGGATTATTAATATTGCCACTAAGTTGGTTAGTCCAAGGTCTATCATTGTCCATCATGGCAAAATCGTAATAATACATACCACGAACAAAAACCCCCATGTTGCCATAATTGATATCTAAATCATGGCTACCTTTAATCAACTGAGAAAAACTCTCGCCAGCATCAAAGTTTAAATTACCGTTATCAACGTTTGCAGAATAACCTCCAGCACCCTGCCAAATAGTAAAGCTATTTGGATTAGGATTTAACGCTGCATTATAGTTATTAAAGTCAAAACCATTATGTTGGTTGTTTGCTTTCGCAATATTGTCATCCCAATTACGGTTTTCGGTACGTATGCTTGTGCCAGCACTAAATGTAGAATCAAAACTGATTTTTACATCACCAAAACTCCACCTTGCAGCTTGTGCATTATTAAGGCTTACACCCAGTAATGTCATTGAAAGTGCTGCGGCAATACCAACGGCTAAAGGCTTTTTAGAAAACCTGCGAGGGCTGTTTATCATTTCTTCTCTCCCCTGTAGCGAATTAAGTAGCATAAATTGACACTTATTGATTTACAGATCAAAAAGTAACATTTTATTATTTACTATTTAAAGTAAGACTCAAAATCGTTATTTATTTATTTATCGACTACAAATGTGATAATTGAGTCACAATTGACAGTTAAACAATAATTACATCATTTCACTGGTCTGGCAAGTCAAAAAATAATAGTTAAACTGCTGTATTTAAATGACTTGCATTTATGTTAAACGATAAGTTTTTCCATTGTTTAAAACTAGCGTTTAAAACAAGAAAAAGCAAAAGAATTTAATTTCAACTAAGTTAATGAAATAGCGCTTATTTCATTAATATATTTTCAGGGTAGATTTTCATCATGGTCTGACCACTGTTTAAAGCTATTACTCTACTTTAGGTGAAATAAAAGAAGCTATGAGGTTTTTATTAAAGACAAAAATTTATTATCTTTGGTTTCAAGGCAGAAATGACCATAAATACCACAACTAGTTAAATGACTACGTAAGTGCATCGCAGGAAAGGTGACTGTTGTCCCTGAAGTAGTGGTCACAACAATTGAGCGAATTTCACCTCTGTAATAAGGTAAAAATTCACTTTTAGATAAACTAATTGAGAAATAGTATTTCATGTTATTGTTTTTTTATAGCAAACTGACACACATAGCATGTCAGTTTGTTGTTAAGTATTACGCTATTAACGCTGCATCTAATTTTTCTTTTAAATCGTTAGATAAATCAGGTAACTTTTGTAATTGTACTAGTTGAGACATCATTAATTTTTTATGTGGCTGGGCAAAGTTATTAAATTGAATTAAGGGTGTGATCAGCCTCGATGCTACCTGTGGGTTGATTGTATTTAGCTGTGCTATCTTGTCAGCTAAAAACTCATAGCCCTTGCCCGATATATGATGAAAAGACTCTGGGTTATTCATCGCAAAGGCACCAATTAATGATCGAGCCCGATTAGGATTTTTCAAACTAAACAATTCATGCTCAATTAATGTTTTTAAATGGTTGAAAATATCATCACTAGACTGGCTTGCTGATAAAGAGAACCACTTATCCATTACCAATGAAGTGTCTTGCCACTTACGTTCAAATTGTTTCATTTGTACAGTAAAGCTTTTTAAGCTGTGTTTAGCACTACAACTTAGTGCAGCGAGAGAATCTGTCATATTGTCAGAATTATCAAACTGTTCTTCAACAAGGCTTGAGTGTTGCTCTAGTGATGCTAAATAATATAGGCAAATATTTTTTAGGGCTTTATTAGCCGTAACATCAGCTTCTGATATATTGGTTTTCTTCAAAATAGCCTGACAATTTTTCAACTGTTCTAACAAGGTTTTTTCTAATCCTTTCGCCATAAATAACGTTAATACTTTTATTGCTTTAACGAGGTTAATAGGATCAACTTGATCAATGAGATTTGCTGCTTCATCAAAACTCGGTAAAACAAGTTGTTCTGCGATAAAAGCTGCATCGTCACCTGAATTCAAGATATCAATAAAAGCGATGATAAGTTGTTCTGGTATAACAAATGAAGGCGTTAAGGTTAATGATTTAATATACGACATTAGCAATTTTTGCCCTGCATCCCAACGACAAAAACTGTTGTTAGCTTTTGAAATAATAGATAACAAGTCATCATCATCTTGAGCAAAGTTAACTTTTACGGGTGCACTAAAATCAGCCAACAAAGCCACTGTCGGCTTAGCGTTGAGAGCAGAAAAAGTCCATATTTGCTCATTTTCAGTTAACTCAATCATATGCTCTTGAACATCAGTGTTGCCATTTTCGCTAACAATAAGCTCAAGTTTAATCGGTATATGTAACGCTTGGGGAGCAACTTGCTTCGTTGTAATAGGGGATTGCTGCGCTAACGTTAAGTTATATTCACCACTCTCACTATTAAAGTTTTCACTGACCCTGATAGAAGGTGTTCCTGACTGACTATACCAAAGTTTAAATTGTGTTAGGTCTTTATTTGAAGCATCACTCATTGCGTTAATAAAATCATCACAAGTTACTGCCATGCCATCAAAGCGTTCAAAATAAAGGTTCATTCCAGCTCTAAAACTTTTTTTACCTAATAAGGTATGTAGCATTCGAATAACTTCAGCGCCCTTCTCATAAACAGTTAAAGTATAAAAATTATTCATTTCTAAAACTTTCTCTGGACGAATCGGATGAGCCATTGGCCCTGCGTCTTCAGCAAACTGTTGTGAACGTAATACCCGAACATTTTGAATTCGTGTTACTGCACTTGAGTGCATGTCAGCGCTAAATTGTTGATCACGAAAAACAGTCAAACCTTCTTTTAAACTGAGCTGAAACCAATCACGGCATGTAACACGATTGCCTGTCCAGTTATGAAAATACTCATGAGCGATCACCGCTTCAATATTAAAATAATCGGTATCTGTTGCACAATCTTTATCCGCTAAAACATATTTACTATTAAAAACATTTAATCCTTTGTTTTCCATTGCACCCATATTGAAAAAATCAACGGCAACAATCATATAAATATCTAAGTCATACTCTAAACCAAAGGTTTCTTCATCCCACTTCATCGATTTTTTCAAGGATGCCATTGCATGTTCAGACTTATGTAAATTGCCTTTATCAACAAATATTTCTAAAGCAACGTCTCTGCCAGAGCATGTGGTAAATTTGTCTGTTAATAAATCAAAATCTCCTGCAACTAACGCAAATAAATAACATGGTTTTGGAAAGGGATCATGCCAAGTGACAAAGTGTTTGTTATTCGCTAAATCACCTTGAGCTGTTTTATTTCCGTTTGATAATAAATAAGGATACGAAATTTTATCTGCAATAACTTTAGTCGTAAAAATAGCCATTACATCAGGTCTATCAAGGTAGTAACTAATACGGCGAAAACCTTCTGCTTCACATTGTGTACAAAAGGCACTGCCCGATTTGAATAAGCCTTCCAGTGAAGTGTTATCAACAGGGTTAATTTCAGTAACAATGGTCAACTTAAAATCATTTTCATCCGTTTTAAACGATAAATGTTGCTCTGATAATTGATATTGCTCTGCAGAAAGCTGTTCATCGTTAATTGCAACGGAGAGTAAAGTCAATTGTTCACCATTTAAAACGAGCGCATTATTGTGTTCACCTTGGCGAGAAACCGTCATTTCATTAATAACTTGTGTACAAGTATCATCTAATTCAACCGTTAAGTTAACAGTTTGAATCGTAAAAAATGAGGGGTTATAATCAGCTAAAAAACGGGACGTAGATTGAGTCATGAATGATCCATATATAAAGGAAAAATGCCTGTAATAAAACAAGCCTAATTGAAATAAACTACTGTGCCTTAGTAGCTAGCTTCTTAATATTAAAGCCTATAAAACCATAAATAACAGCAAGTATAGGGTTAATCAAATTAAAGAAGCTATAAAAGATGTAATCAAGTGGATTTACCAATAAAACACTATACATGTAAGCTCCACAGGTATTCCATGGAATAAGCGGAGACGTAATAGTACCTGAATCTTCTAAAGTACGACTTAGCACTAAAGGGTGTAATCCGCGACGTTGATATTCTTCTTTGTACATACGACCAGGCATGACAATCGCCATGTATTGATCGGCGGTAATTAAGTTTGTTCCAATACACGTTGCAACTGTACTCGCAATTAAACTGCCAGTAGATTTTGCCGCTGAAAGAATAGCGTTAACAAATTTACGTAACATGCCTAAATGCTCAAGTACTGCACCAAAGCTTAATGCACACATAATTAGCCAAATAGTATTGAGCATTTTTGACATGCCACCACCACTTAATAACTTATCTAATTCACTGTTACCTGTTGAAATTCTAACACCATCAAAAAAAGCAGTCCAAACCACTTTTATATTAGCAGTAAATGTATCAGTATTTTCACTGGCTAATCTCATAATGAGATCTTGTTGAAATAATACCGCCCATAATCCACCCATTAATGCGCCTATTGCAACAGAAGGAAATGCAGGTACTTTTTTTATCGCTAAAACTAATAAAACAACTAATGGTATTAAATTTAATAAACTAATATTAAATTGCTCTGACAGTTGTTGGCTTAAATCGCTAATTGCCGATGTGGAAGCCGTGGTTTTTTCACTAAACCCTAAAATTAAGAATAATATAAGTGCTGTTGAAATAGACGGAATAGTTGTCCAAAACATGTAGCGAATATGCTCGAATAATTTGCTACCCGCAACCGCAGGTGCCAAATTGGTTGTTTCTGAAAGTGGTGAAATTTTATCACCAAAATAAGCACCTGAAATGACAGCGCCAGCGGTAATAGCTGGATCTAAAGATAATCCTTGCGCAATACCTATTAACGCGACACCTATAGTTGCAGCAGTTGTCCATGAACTGCCAATACTTAATGCGACAATACCGCAAATAATACAGGCTGCTGCATAAAACCAACTTGGGTTTAATATCTGCAAACCATAATAAATCATGGTTGGAACAGTTCCTGATAATAACCAAGTTCCAATAAGAGAGCCAACCGCAAGTAAAATAAGAACAGCACCTAGTGAAAGTGAAATACCATTAACAATTGCCTTTTCAATACCATGCCATTGATAACCATTTTTAAGGCCTATTACAATGGCAACGCCCATCGCAATGAGTAAGCCAATTTGGTTCGGTCCATAAGATGAGTCATTTCCAAAATAAACTACAGCTGTTGCAAGTAACAAAACTAAAGAGATTACCGGTATAAAGGAATCGAGCATACTAGGCTCTTTAGCATTGGCTTTTTCAAACAATTGATTTGACATATTATGAAGTGAACCTTTTATTATTAGTATAATGATTGTTGTGATTATTTATGCACTTTAAATAAATATAAATACTCATTTTAAAATACAAGAAAGCCGCCTTTAAGGCGGCTTTCTAATGACTTTTTTACTATTTTTTAGCTACTTTCCCTAAACCGATTAAGTCGAAGGTTATACGTGCCGTTTCATCTAGAAAAGGATCTAGCTTATCAAGGTTGTCAGGTAAATCATCGAGATCTTCTATCTCATCTTTACCCATAGTAACTAACCGCTCATTCGCTCTAACAAGCCTTTTTCCCTTGCGTTCTTCACGCTTCTTTTTCCGTGTTTCTATATTTAATGAAATGGTATTATCATCTTTTTCAGCTTTATATGTTTCTATATCAACCAAAAGATAATTAAACTCATTATTATCCTTAATGCGTTGCTGATATAAAGAAGTTAAATAGCTAACATCACTAGTGACATCGTGAAGCTTTGAATATTTAGCTCGTTCGATTTGATCCCATGGCAATGCGTTTTCTTCTTTACTTTCACCCCAATCTTTTGGATCTACGGCTGTAGGAAATGCAATATCAGGTAAAACGCCTCGGTGTTGCGTACTACCACCATTAATACGATAAAATTTAGCTATTGTATATTGAATGCTACCTAGTGGATTTTCATATAAATCGTAAACACGTCCTAAACCTCGATGTTGTTGAACAGTACCTTTACCAAAAGTATGCTCACCAACGATAACACCGCGACCATAATCTTGGATTGCTGCAGCAAAAATTTCAGAGGCTGAAGCACTATATCTATCAACCATCACAGTTAAAGGGCCGTCATAATAGCTAATGCCATCTTTATCACGATGTACATCAACTCGATTTGCACCATTTCTAATTTGAACGACAGGACCTTTGTCTATAAATAATCCTGTTAGTAGCGTTGCTTCAGGTAAAGAACCACCACCATTACCACGCAGGTCGATTATTATACCCTGTACTTCTTGCTCTTTAAGCTTTTCTATTTCAAGCTTAACGTCTCTAGATAAGTTATTATAAAAACTAGGAATAGTAATTACACCCAACTTTTTACCTTGGGCATTTACCTCAACCTTAGCTGAGTCTTCTGTGTCAGATTTCTTAATACCACTGTCTTCATAATAAACTTCCGACTTAGCAGCCTTATTTTCTAGTTTAATTTTATCTCTAACAATAGTAACGATTTTAATGTCAGAAATATCATCTGACTCTCCAGATAAAACCTGTAACCTTACTATGGTACCTTTAGGGCCTTTAATTTTATCGACTACATCATCTAAACGCCAACCAATTACATCATCGAAGTCTTTGTTATCCTGTGCAACACCAACAATGCGATCTTTAGGTTTTAAGGACTTAGATTGATCTGCTGGACCACCACTTATAATACTTTGAATTACCGTATAATCTTCTTCTGCACGGAGTACTGCGCCAATACCTTCAAGAGATAAGTTCATTTCCATTTGGAAACGCTCGGCATTTCGTGGAGACAAGTATGATGTGTGAGGCTCAACAACTCGAGCAAAGCTATTCATTACAAGCTGAAAAACATCTTCACTTTCACTTTGTTTTAAACGTTTTATTGCATAGTTATAACGTTTGGTAAGTACTTCTTTAGCCTTTGACCAGTCTTTACCTGCCAATGTTAAATTTAATACATCCGATTTAACTTTTATCCGCCACAACTTATCCAATTCAGCGGTAGATGCTGCCCAAGGAGCATCTTCACGATCATATTTGTATATTTCATCTTTACGAAAATCAAAAGGTGACTGTTGTGATTTATCATCACCTTTTCCAGTCATTGAAGTATTAACGTTAAGTAAAGTTAGTGCGTATTGATAACGTTCAAGACGACGTTGCATATTTAAATTATAAATATCATAGGCAAACGTTAGTCTACCTCGAGCAAATACATCATCAAACTCTAAACTATGCTTTTGAAATTTAGCAATATCAGTCGCTAAAAATAAATTTCTAGCATAGTCTAATTGCTTGATATAACGCTCAAAAACTTCTTGTGAAAGAGAGTCGCTAATTTTGATTTTTTTATAATGACCACGAGTAAATCTTGCAGTGATACGCTTGCTTGCCGTTGTATGCTGACTTTCTGGGGCTAGTTCAGGTAATGGGATTTCTTTATTAGTTTCATTAAATGCAAAACTAATACTACTTATTGAAAAACTTACCGATAATGATACGGCAAGTGCAATACGACTAAAATTTTGCATGCACATTACTCCAAACTATTTTTAATACTCAAGCCAAGCTACAACACATATAATTATGAATATATGTTTTTTAGTTGCGTTTTAATGGTCATACCTGAATCAAGTTGAACACTAATATCTTTTCCGGCAATTTCAGTAATGGTTGCACTCATAGGGGCATTACCCAACTGAACTTTAACCTTACTACCTACTTTTATTGTAGCTGAATCTGCTTGTTTCAATGGCGGTAAATCTTTTTTTACTACCTTACGCTTACTCGATTTAACAGATTTGAACTTTGTTGAATCACGCTTCGCTTCTGTAGATGCCTTATGATTAGAGCTATTAGGAGATTTTTCATCACCTTTTTCATATGCTTTTTTCTGAGTTTTTGAATTGTTACTAAATTTTTCTTGGCTTTCTTTAAGCGTTTTACTTGCATAATTTGCTTGCTCTTCATCAATCTCAGCAACATCTTTACCGTCAAGACCTACACGAGCAACACCGACTTTAATCGTTTTAAGATAACGCCAACTACTAGTGTAATGTCTTAAAGCTTGACGTAAGCGAGTTTTACTTACCGTTTCATCATCAGTTAGCTTTTCAGCTAAGTCTTGAAAAATGCCTACTTTAAGAGGCTTTACAGGTCCTTTCACTGAAAAGCATTCAGGAAATTTTTCTGTTAAATAAGTGATAATGTCTTTGGTGCTAATACGTTTAATTTCAGTTTCCATAAATACAACTTTTATACTTTTTCAGTTAAATAATTTAAATTAATAATCTTGGTTTTCTAGGTGTTGTTCTCTGTTATCTAAAACATGACGACACCAATCATAAATATCTTCAGACTCTAGATCAGGCAATACTTCCTGACCAATCCAAGTATCCCATATTAGCGCTAATAATTGCTCTAATATTTCTGTTTCAATATCTTCTTCAGCTAAATCGTACAGCGTATGATAAATTTCATTAACTCGCTCTGCGACTTCTTCCTCTTGCCCTTCCCAATCACCAACAACCGCTTCAGTGACCAAGTAGTCATGTATTATTACAAATTCTTTCATCGTGTTTATTTCTTTACGCTTAAGTTTTTACTTGTCCTAACGCTAAGTTCTGCTCAAAAGCATTAACTATCGCTTCTAAACCATTTTGGTCTTCTTGGTCAAAACGTTCTAAACTTGTACTGTCAATATCCAAAATCGCTATTATATCACCGTTAAGTTTAACAGGAATAACAATTTCAGCATTCGTTGTCGCATCACAAGCAATATGCCCATCAAATTGGTGAACATCATTAATACGTTGAGTTGTTTTTGTATGCGCTGCAGTACCACAAACACCAGTACCTAATGGGATTCTAATACAGGCGACTTTTCCTTGAAAGGGTCCTAAAACAAGTTGTTGGTTTACAACTCGATAAAAACCAAGCCAATTAACTCTTTCTAACGCATTAAAAAGTAAAGCCGAAATATTTGCCATATTGGCGATAGGATCTGTTTCACCACTGATTAATGCTTTAGTTTGCACTAATAGCTCTTGATAAAATTCAGTCTTACTAACCTTTTTACTAAGCAATGATATCTTCCAAAGGTTTATGTGCATCTTAAAAATGCATAACATACCTTGAAAGCTACATTAATTAAAGCTTTTATCTTATCGAAACTTTAATTAATGTTAAATATTCACTTTTCAATAGAGTATTTAACTAAAACACTCGCATTAATCACTTGATTACCCACATGTGAGTTATGACTAACAGATGAAGTTGTCGCCATCATTGCCGCATTATATCGAGAGCGATAGTGATTTCGACTTAATTCTTTAACAAAGATTAATTCTCCTAAAGCTTGTTCTACTTGACTAGCTATTTTTTGCGCCTTTACTTTGGCATTTTCAATCGCTTGAGCTAACGCTTGTTGATAATATTTATCTGTGTTACCCACAGACATTGTTAAAGGAGATATTTGATTTACACCAATTCTGATGACTTTATTTAAAAACTGATCGTAATCTTTAATATCTGAAAAGTGAACTGTTATGCTTCTGCTTAGCTCAAAGAATTGGGGCTTAACATTATTATGTTTCAGGCTCTTTTGATTAGCAGTTGACGAACCAACAAATACCTTACTTTTTTGGTTATTGGGAAGTCTTTGGTTAACTTCTAGGCCATGTAGTTCAATCGCTGAATCATTTTTAATAACGCGCAAAAAAACGCTAGCTGAATTGATATGTTGCGGCTCAATACCTAAACTTTGGGCTGCTTTAATCACTTGGTTGCTTTTATGATCGACAATTACTCGAATTTTATCAGTTAAGCGGCCAGTTTCTATTATGGAAACAGATAATGCAAAACTGTCTGGCTCAACTAAAACACTTGCTTGCCCCTGAACTTCAATACCATAATCTTGTGTTTCGGCAAATGCATTGCTAAGTGGTAAAAAAATAACACATGCACTAATAATAAATACTTTAGTAAAAAACATTGCTGAAGGCTTCATTGTAATTAACTCCTGACGGTTGAGTCTCACCTGTTTATTTATCTAATATCAGTAAGCTAATGATCAAACATTTACTGATTGATATATTGTTTGAAATGTTTCTTTTCTTCATTAGAAGCATTTTGCCACCAGTATTTTAACATAGCTAAAGCATTAACCTGTATTAAAGTGTTACTCGTTTTAAGCTGACTAACTTTGGATGCTAAAGGTGCTTTTACAGTAGTTGATAGTGCTAATGCTGAATCTTTAGGTTTTTGTATTGTTTGTTTTGATGCAAATGTACTTACAGCAATATCAACCTGTTTAGCAAGTTTATAGTCACTAACTTTTTGTAATTCAACATGTAATAGTTCATTGCGCTCATTTTTAAGAATTAATTTTGGTGCTCTAGAAAAAGATTGGGCACGAGCTAGATTTTTAATCGTTATTGTTGATAGTTCAAGTTGTTGCTCTTCATTAAGAGTGAACTTCACAACAAACTCTTTAGATTCAACTACCCTGTCCTCTGCAAAATCTAAATTTTCAAAAACATCTTTATATCGTAATATTATAGTATGTGAACCTTGGTTTAGTTCAAATACTGATTTATTACCCAAAAAACCATGCTCAACACTAAGATCATCGATTTCACTAACAATTAAGTTATCAGATACCTTTAATGTTGCCGCTAGCAAATTAGTTGAACTAAGACTCAATGAGGCACAAAGAAACACACTTAGCAGTAATTTTATATAAAAAAACCTAGTCAAAATAAAGCCCTTATATTATTTAAATAAGCTCTTTTATAAACTGACTAGGTGTTAAAGCAAAGTAAAACATGCCAAATATAGGCTAAAGTACTAGACAAAGGATGTAAAAACTATCACTTGGAATACGAACCCAACCTTCCATTAAGGCTCTTCCACTTCGGCTCATTACAACTTTGTTTACTGTCCAGCTTCCGTCTACTTCAGCAGCTAATAACTAACGTACCTATAACTGCTAAAGCAGTGCCTATAGCAACCGCTGCAATGCCCATTATAGCATGATGTAGTTTCAGGTCGATGCTTTGCTCGATTGATAATTTGACTTACCTTACTCATTATTTAATTTTATTTAACTGAACATTCCCTTTGGCAATAAATTCCATTTCATCGGTTAAGCAGGTTAAAACATCTCTAACATCATGGCTTACAAACAGAATATTAGTTCTACTACGCGAGGCAATGTAATCAACCAAAGCTAATACTTTAGCTCTATTTTTATTATCTAAGCCTTGGCAGGGTTCATCTAAAATAAGTACCATGGGTAGCTTAACTACCGCACGAGCAATAAGTGCTAAGCGTTGTTCTCCATAAGACAATTGACTAAAAGCGTAGTTTTCTTTGTCTGACAACCCTAACAACACTAACCATTCTTTCGCAATATTAATTTGGCTTTTTTCAACGCGATCATAAAGACCAATACTGTCAAAAAAACCTGACAACACTGTTTCTAGTAAGGTGGTTGAAGCTCGGTAATCACGGTGTAGTTGGGCGCTAACCGTACCATAATGCCGTTTAATATCCCAAACGGATTCACCACTACCACGCTTAACACCAAAAAGATGAATATCTTTACCATAAGCTTTGGTGCTATCACCACTAATCATCGCTAATAAGGTAGATTTACCACAACCATTAGGCCCTTTAATACGCCAGTGCTGACCGCGAGTAAAACACCAGTTTAAGTCTGAAAATAAAACGTGTTCATTAAAGCTAACACTGACATTTTTCATTTCAACTAGCGGACAGTCTTCATCTAAATGCTGATAGTTCAAACAATCGGGTAAATGATGCGGTAAGCTATAATGAGTATTGGTTAATGCTTTCCAACGCGTTGAGTTAACAAGCTGTTGACGCGCACCTGATAAAACAATACTGCCCGCTTGTAAATAGATGAGTTGGTCAATACTAGCAGGCAATGAAGCATGATAAAAATCAAAGAGTATAATACTAATGCCTTGTGCGATTAATTGCTCTAGCACCAACGTTAAATGTGCTTGCGACGCAATATCAAGACCGGCGTAAGGTTCATCTAAAATTAATAATTGTGGTGAACTCATTAATGCTTTGGCTAACAAAACTTTACGCGTTTCACCTGTAGACAGTACTTTAAATGGTTTTGTAAGCAAATCGTCTATGGCGAGTAAGTTCATTAAGCTATTAAATTGTTCAGTTTCAGGAGCCTCTTCGCTTTTATCAAGCTGTAAAATAACTTGCTTTGCAGTTCGGCCTAAATCAACGCCGCCTGGTGTAAATTCGCTATCGTCATTTTTTCTATCAAACGCTAATGTCTGCGCTTCTAATTCAAAACTAAGGCTTGCGACCGTAACATTAAAATTAACGTTTCCTTGATAGTCACTAATAGCGCCTGAAAGTATTTGTGCTAATACTGATTTACCACTGGCGTTATCACCTACCACCAGCAAAGACTGCCCTTTAGTAACAGTAAGTTCTTTTATTTCAAGATGTTGCTCATCAACTAGAGGATAATCAAGGTTAGATATTTTTAGCATAATATTTTGTGATTTTTTCTTTGTTTAATTAATGTTAAATTCGCCTATGCAGATAGCTTAGGCTTCAATGTAAGTTGAGTTTTAAAAAAGTAATAGATACCTAAAAAGCAACAGACACCCACTCAAATAACTAATACCAATTACATTAATTAGGGGGTCTATTTTATACGCAGGGAAAATTGCCAAATACAAGGCATTTATTTCATTAACTAGTTGTTCTAATTATTAAATAAATAACGCGGTAGTTGGTGATTTTAAC
>Ga0209826_1001018_pt1 | contig 19921 bp, 17 predicted proteins | sample GOMGulsemesocosm_5_FD_184637 | JGI IMG/M metagenome (GOLD analysis project Ga0209826, IMG submission 184637) | Methane-oxidizing microbial communities from mesocosms in the Gulf of Mexico - GOM15C Gulf of Mexico (SPAdes) (version 2) | ecosystem: Environmental > Aquatic > Marine > Cold seeps... | reverse complement strand
GTGGTTTGAACTGCCGCGTCTGCCTGAGCAGACTGCTATGGACGTCGACTTCTGGAACTTTATTGCCGAGGTGAAAACCTCGGTGAACAAGGTGATCGAAGCTAAGCGTAACGAAGGTGTTATCGGGGGCTCTCTCGAGTCAGAGATTACCCTGTGTTGTGACGCTGATCTGGCTGAGAAGCTGCGTACGTTAGAAAACGAACTGCGCTTTATCTTTATCGCCTCCAGCGCCGAGGTGTCTACGGATGCTATGGCAGACGCCGTCGAGACTGAGCTCAAAGGCCTGTCAGTTGTGGTTAAGAAAGCCTCGGGTGAAAAGTGTGTGCGCTGCTGGCATCACCGCGACGACGTAGGCACTGTGGCTGAACACGAAGAGTTGTGTGGCCGCTGTATTGAAAACGTTGACGGTGCAGGCGAAGTACGTCAATTCGCTTAATTCTTTGTCTTAGTCTTTTCTTTGGCGCTGGAGCCTTTTAAGGCTTCCAGCGCTGAACTTACCTTGTAGGAAATAACTTTGCCGTTTAAATCAACCGTGTGGAAATGGTATGGCCTGGCGCTATTGGTACTGGTACTCGATCAAGTCAGTAAAACTTGGTTTAGTGCCAACCTCGAATACGCACGCCCTTGGGTGATTACTGACTTCTTCAACTTTACGCTGTTACACAACACCGGCGCCGCGTTTAGCTTTCTTAGCGACAGCGGAGGCTGGCAGCGCTGGTTTTTCAGTGTTATCGCTGCCGTCGTCAGCGTTGTGTTGGTGGTTTGGTTGGCGCGCTTGGATGCGGCTAAACGCTGCGAGGCGGCGGCGTTGGGTTTGGTGCTGGGCGGCGCTTTGGGTAACTTGATGGATCGAGTGCAGTTTGGTTATGTGGTCGACTTTATTGTCGTGCACTACCAGAACAACTATTGGCCTGCCTTTAATATTGCCGACAGCGCGATCTGTGTGGGCGCGGTGTTGCTATTGATTGATGGTTTTCGTCAGGGGCGCGCGGAGCAAACCGAGTCTTAAAATTTATATTCTGGCGGCGTGAAGTTCTTGTCCTCCAGTATCAAAAGAAGTAAATCTTATGTCCGAACTTACTATTGCTGAAAATACCCAGGTCACCTTGCATTTTGCTCTGAAGATGGAGGACGGAGCCGTAATTGACTCTAACTTCGAGGGCCAGCCGGCGACCTTTATTGTGGGCGACGGCAACCTATTGCCTGGTTTCGAGAAATCCCTGATGGGCATGAAGGCCGGTGACGAAGACAGTTTTGTTATTAGGCCTGAAGACGCCTTCGGGCAGTCAAACCCGAATAACATGCAGGAAATGCCACGTGATCAGTTTGCCAGTGATATGAACTTAGTGGAAGGTCTGGTCGTCTCGTTTGCCGACGCTCAAAAAGCGGAGACGCCAGGAGTGGTACACAGCTTTGACGACGAGCAGGTGATCATCGATTTTAACCACCCGTTGGCCGGTCGCGATATTATCTTTGAAGTGAAAGTAGTCGATGTCGCTGTGGCGATTATTGAAGCTTAAGGTTGAAGCGTAAAGCTGAAGTTTAATTGTTTAGCCTGAATTATTTTAAAGATTAATGATGTTTTTGGAGTGTGACGATGGATGTAAAGCTGGCTAATCCGCGCGGTTTTTGCGCGGGTGTCGATCGTGCCATCGATATTGTTAATCGTGCGCTGGATATTTTCGGGGCGCCTATTTATGTACGCCACGAAGTGGTGCACAACAAATTCGTTGTTGACAGCTTGCGTGAGCGCGGCGCGGTATTTGTCGAGGAGCTCGATGAAGTGCCCGATGATGTGATCGTCATCTTCAGCGCTCATGGTGTTTCGCAGGCTGTGCGAACCGAGGCAGGCAGGCGCGGCTTGAAGGTGTTCGATGCCACCTGTCCGCTGGTGACTAAAGTGCACTTGGAAGTGGTGCGATATTCGCTGGCCGGTCGTGAGTGTGTACTGATTGGCCACGAGGGCCACCCTGAGGTTGAAGGCACGATGGGTCAGTATGATGCGGCCAATGGTGGCGCTATATACCTTGTTGAAAATGAAGAGGATGTTGCCAAGCTCGCTGTGGTCAGCCCCGACTCGTTAGCTTTCGTAACCCAGACGACGCTGTCGATGGATGATACCGCTCGGGTGATCGATGCGCTGCGGGCCAAGTTTGAAAAAATCGAAGGGCCGCGCAAAGATGACATCTGCTACGCCACGCAAAATCGTCAGGATGCGGTAAAACAGCTCGCGCTGGAAACCGAGTTGGTGCTTGTGGTGGGCTCGCCTAACAGCTCAAACTCAAATCGACTGCGTGAGCTGTCGGAGCGCTGTGGCACCGAGGCCTACTTGATTGACGGCGCTGAGGATATAAAAGCGGAGTGGCTCAGTAGTAAACGCGCCGTTGGTGTGACAGCCGGCGCTTCCGCCCCAGAGAATCTTGTTCAGGGAGTCATTAAGCGTGTGCAAGAGTTAGGCGGCGCGGTTGCGAGCGAGCTCGATGGCCGTAAGGAAAGTATCAGCTTCTCTTTACCGAAAGAGTTGCGTTAGAAGCTAGAAGTTATCGAGCTCCACGAAAGCCTGTCCGCTCTATGAGTGGGCGGGCTTTTTTGTGCCTAGGGGTTTGTCCAAGTGGTTGCCGTGTGTCTGCTTTCTCGGTCTAAATGAGTGCTGGCTCACAGTGTTGTTAGGTTGCTGGCCGCCTAAGGCGTGATTGCTACCGTTGGTCCTTTGGGGGCGGTATCGTAGGTTTTGAGAAGGTATAAATACAGTATGAAAAAATTAAACAAAGGTTTCACCCTACTTGAGTTGATGATCTCCTTGGCCATTGTGGCAATTCTGGTGGCTGCATCAGCGCCTGGGATTCAGGGTTTTGTGATCAACAGCCGCATTGCGGCACAAACCAATGACATTGTTTCTGCTCTTGCCTATGCGCGGAGCGAAGCTTTAGGCCGTGGCCGTTCAGTAAGCTTATCAGCCGTCAGTGGTGACTGGGCTAATGGCTTTCTTGTTCAGCAGGTGAGTGGCGGTCAGGTGATTCGAAGCTACCCAGCTTTGTCCGGAACATCGACTTTGACGGCCGTAGGCGGTACGACAGTATTTACGTTTACTTCAACGGGGTTGCTGGGCTCGACCCTAGACGATATGGACTTATGCCACGGCTCTGATTATACCGGTAGGACAATATCAATAACGGGTGTGGGGGTGGGCAATGTCCAGCATAAAAATGACTGCAGTTAAGCCGCATGCTCAGCGAGGTGCTGGGATGCTTGAGCTGTTGATCGCCGTGATGATCCTCTCGGTTGGTCTTCTTGGCTTGGCGGGCTTGCAGGCCACGGGTTTGAAAGTGAACGGCAGCAGTTTAATGCGCTCTGAAGCCGTCATGATGAGCTACAGCATGCTGGATATGATCCGAGCAAACCCCACAGGTTCCTACACAACCGCATTTGCTGCCAACCCCCCATCGGCCGCTACGTGTGAGGGCTCGGGAGCAAATTGTAATGTGACCGCTATCGCTGAATACGACTTGGCGATGTGGAAATGTGGGTTGGGCAATTATAATGATGAAACCGTGTGCGACACGACCTTGGAGGTTGAGGGTAGCCTGCCATCAGGCGACGGCGCGATTACTAAAAACGGTGATGTCTATACCGTCTCTGTACGTTGGGTTGATGACAGAGATGGCGCAACGGTGAAAACGTTTCAGGTGAGTGCAAGAATATGAAGATTTTAAGTCGTCGCGCCGCTTTACAGGGTTTCACCCTAGTGGAATTATTAGTCGCTATGGCCTTAGGCGTGTTTCTTTTGTTGGGGCTGGTGAATATTTTTGTGGGTTCAAAAGCCACTTTTACCAGTCAGGCGGGTATGTCACGCATGCAACAGTCAGGACGGTTCGCAATTGACCTGCTGCAAACGGAAATTCGTATGGCGGGTTTCACGGGTTGCTTTTCAACCTCGGGCGAACCTAAAAATACGTTGAATATCGACCCGCCCCCCGTGGAATACAATATTGGGCAGCCGGTTGACGGCTACGAGGCAACTGGGTACGGCCAGTGGAATGGTGTCTCTACACTCAATGGTTTGCCGGATGATGTTGATGAGGACGATGTCACGGGTGGGACGGACATTGTTCTTATTCGGCGCGCTGGTGACGATGGTTTACGCTTGGCGTCAGCGATGCCAAACACCTCGGCAACTGTGTTTATTGAAGCGAATTTAAACCCCGAACCCATTGCCGATGATGATGTGCTCCTGCTCAGTGATTGTTCGAAATCTGCAATTTTTCAGGTCACTAACTATACGGTGAGCAGTGGCGGTGTACAGCATAATACTGGAGGAACCGACCCTGGTAATTCCACAAAGATACTGTCTGATGGTGAGCCGTTCGATACCGACGCGACTGTTTTTAAAATAGAAACTAAAATATTTTTTATTCAGCCTGGAGCCGGAACCAATAATCGAGACGCAGAATACCAATCCCTGTGGATGAAGAACGGCACGGACACCCCTATTGAGCTAGTGCCAGGTGTTGAGGATCTTCAGGTTTTATACGGTGAAGACTCGGGCGGAGATGGTGTTCCAGACCGTTACGTAACCGCTGACGATGTGACCGACATGAATGATGTTGTGACCATTCGAGTTACCGTGACGTCTAACAGTATTGATGTGGTAGGCGAAAGCGGCGATGGTATTTTACGACGCGAATTTTCGTCGCTTATTAAAATTCGTAACCGGGGCGTATAAAGATGGCTTCCAATCGAAAGCAGCAGGGTGCGGTATTAATTATGTCGATGGTCTTCTTATTGATCATGACGATGCTGGGGGTTAGTGCCTTTAATAGTACAACCATGGAGGAGAAAATGTCTGCGAATATGCGCGATAGAATGGTCGCGTTGCAGGCGGCCGAGGTGGCGCTTGAGGCGGGTCAGGAATACATGGACTCTATCTCCGCGGTGAGCAATTTCGGAGATGGCTCTAACGGCCTTTACAGCACCAATGATGAGGTGTGGCAAACCCTAGATTGGGACGATTTTGGGGAAGACGCCGATGACGACCCTAATCCGCCGGTTGTAAAAGTAACGGGCGTTCTTTCTGAGGTGGCGGCGCCGCCCATGTATATTATTGAAATGGGTAATGAAATCGACAGTGAGGAAGAAACCCTTAACCTGAGTGGTGGTTATGGTGATGATGTGGGCGGTGGTGGTGCGACTGTTTTCAAATTGACCGCGTACGGCACGGGTAGCTCAGCTAATTCTCGGGCGATTCTTCAAGCAACCTATGGCAAGCAGCTCTAAAGAGAGGTTTATATGTCTAAGCTAAATCTATCCACCCTTTGTTTAGGGTTTGTTGTTGGCTTGGCGCCAAGCATTGGCGTGTCGGGGGATTTGAATCTAAGCCAAAATGCGTTGGAGCTGGGAGAGGGTGGAGAGCCCAATGTCGTCATTATTGTTGATGATTCGGGCAGCATGGATTGGGAGGTCATCACCACCGATTACGACCACAATGGTTTGTTCACCAATACCCAGCGTGACGGCAGTAACCCCGCCGGTGCCGGTTCAATCAGAAACCGTACCGACTGTACTCCCACGGATGGTTCTCGCGACGGTTATATCTACGGCGTGCGCTTTGACAGTAACTGGGATAGCAGTAACGAGTGTAACACCGCCCATAGAAACGCTTGGCGTTTCCGCAATAGTGATTTTAACCCGCTTTATTTTGATCCCGATATTGATTACCCGCCTTGGGTTGGACTCAATGAAGCTGGGGTGGCTTATACCGATATATCGATTACCAACGCGCCTAACGATCCTTATAACCCGACAGAATACAGAAATCTGACTAATACAGATGCCTTGGGTGACGCCAATACGGCCGGTTTTAAATATTACACTTGGAGCGACGACGACGACGACGGTTTTTTTGATGACGACGAAGAGACTCAATTCAAGATTAAAAATCAGGACGCGGCTACGCAACAGAATTTTGCCAATTGGTTTGGCTATTGGCGCTCGCGTAACCTGGTGACGAAAGGTGCTGTCGCCTTGGCCATTGCTGACGCCACCAACATGCGTGTTGGCTACACCACTATTAATACCAGCAGCCATGATTACGAAGTGGCGAGAATGAATCCGCTGGTAACCACGGGTAATAAAAATGATCTGCTAAGGAAAATATATTCCACAGATGCTAAAAATGGTGGCACGCCTTTACGCGAAGCGCTAGAGGATGTGGGTAAGTACTTTGAGTGTACATCGAACAACAAGTTTAATGGCGGCGGTACGCCAAGCTCCGATGATTGCCCTATGGAAGTCGCACCTAAAGGTACTTGCCAGCAAAACTTTGCGGTATTGATGACCGACGGTTTTTATAATGGCGATGACCCTTCGGTTGGTAATGCGGACAGCGGCGGTAGCGGCGATAACAACAATACCGATTATGATGGAGGACGTTTTGCCGATACGAGCAGCAATACGCTAGCCGATGTTGCCATGCATTATTATGAGAATGATTTACAAAGTACGCTCGCCAACAGTGTTAATACAACGGCGCGGGATGTATTGCTCTCTGACCTGACCTTAGATGACGACTTGCACCAGCATATGACAACCTACACGGTGGGTTTCGGTGTCGAGGGCGCTCTATCAGGTCCGCCTGCAACGGGTGATAGCTGGCCGTCGACCAGTGATAACGCGGGAAAAATTGATGATTTGTTGCACGCCGCTTATAACGGGCGAGGTGAGTTTTACAGCGCCTTGGACCCAACGGCTCTGGCCGCAAGCCTACAGAGCGCTTTTGAGCAGATCGCTGCCGGCACTGGTGCCAGTAGTGCAGTCGCGTTTAACACCCAAGATCTTCAGTCTGGCGCACGGCTATTTCGTGCTTTCTATAACACCCAAACATTTTCCGGGGACATCGAAGCGCTGAGTATCGATGAGTTTGGCGCTATTAATACAGCAACGCCGATCTGGACCGCCGCTGCCCTGCTTGATGCAAAAATCACGGCTGACACACGGGTATTGATTACCTATGACCCCGATGCCAATGAAGGCATTCCTTTCGAGTACGCGAGCCTGACGGCAACGCAAAAATCATCATTGAATAGCCCCTTGCCGGGCAGTTTGCCGGGTAGTTATGGTAATGGTGATGCGGCCATCAGTGATGAGCGACTGGATTGGCTAAGGGGTGACAGCACCAATGAAGGCGATGAATACGACGAAGGCGAGTTCCGCGACCGCCCAGTAAGTGGTGGTAAGCTTGGTGACATGATTAATTCAACGCCTGTGTTTGTCGGCGCGCCGCCTTTTAGTGGCCGTGACTTTGAGCCCTACCCAGTAGGTACTGGAAATCTTTATTCTACTTATGCTGCAGCCAAAGAAAATCGTGATCCGGTGGTGTATATCGGTGCGAACGACGGCATGTTGCATGGTTTTAGCGGCGATACGGGTGCCGAGGTGGTGGGGTATTTCCCCTCGGGGCTTATTGGGGAGCTTTCCGAACTAACCAAGCCTGCGTATGTGCACCAAATGTATGTTGATGGCTCGCCAACCATTAATGATGCGTTTGTGCGCACGACATCCGGCGGCTCCAAGGCCTGGTCCAGCATTTTAATTGGTGGCTTGAACGGTGGTGGGCGTGGCTATTACGCGTTGGATGTGACAGACCCGACGGACTTTGCTGATCAGACCCAAGCGGCTGCGAAGGTCATGTGGGAATTTACCGCCGATGATGACAGTGACCTGGGTTACACCTTTAGTCAGCCGGTGATCGCGATGACCAACAAAGTAGACGGTGGCGAGCAACAGTGGGCCGCGATCTTTGGTAATGGCTATAACAGCAGCAGCAGTGATGGTGACTCTGCACTGTTTATTGTTTTTATTGATGGAGGGGTGGATGGAACCTGGTCTGCCACAGACTACGTAAAAATCACGACGGGTTACGGCAAGGCTGAAAGTGCCGACGGCGCAACCCCGAATGGCCTGAGCGATGTGCGGGCTGTTGATATAGATAACAATGGCACGGTCGATTATATTTACGCTGGGGACCTGCAGGGCCACCTCTACCGCTTTGATTTGACAAGGACTAACAGTAATCAGTGGACGATGGGGAACTCGGAGCTTATTTTTAGTGCGACCTACGGCACAGCAAGTGGCTCACCTGTGCAGCCCTTCACAACGCGACCGGTGGTGGTTTCTAATGATGAGGCTGGCGGAATAAATGTTATTGCTGCCACTGGCAGCTGGATAACCGCGGAGGACAGCAGCAGTACGGATATACAGTCGATCTATGCGATCCGTGATGACTTCTCAAATAACCACTCAGTATCCCGCTCTGATTTATATGAACAGCAGTTTATTAACCAGGGTCTGCGTGCATTTACTGACGATGATGGAGTGGATCACACTTTCACCGTCTCTACCTCCACCGAGCACGTAGTTGACTGGAACGATAACGAGGGCTGGTTCGTGGACTTCGACATGTCGGCATTTGGTGTCGGAAGTGGGGTGGAATTCCCAGGGGAGCGGGCGATTCGCAAGCTTGCTGTGCGCGGTGGTGTGTTAACCGGCAATACGGTCTTGCCTAGAGATATCAATACCTGTGATGGCAGTGAAGGTGGGTTCCGAATTGCTTTGGACCCGGTTAACGGTAAGCGCCCCGATAAAGTCGTATTTGATTTGAACAATGATGGGCGGTTTGATGGTGGTGACAATATTAATGGTTCCAGTGCTCTAGCCAATATTGTGACGCGGGTGAAATTCGACACCGCGCCATCGGACACCGCGTGCATTGGTAGTAAGTGCATTACCCAGACCAGCGATAAGAAGCTGGTGGTAATGGAAGAGAATACCTTGAGCGAGGAGAGGACTGGGCGCCTTTCTTGGCGTGAAATACATTTGGATTGAGGTTTGTCTATGAATAGGTCAAGATTTTTTACTGCTGTAGTCTTGCTGTGCCTTTGCGTGCCAGCGTTGGCTGCGGACTACTCATCGACGGGGAAAGGCCTTCCGGCTTATTACCCTGCTGACTTTTCAAAAAAGGCGATGATTCAGTCGGTGGATAAGCGCAGTGGTGTCAGCCTCATGGTTGAAGGTGTAAGGTTAAAAGTCGATGCCTTTGCAAAGGTTGCTCTTTTAACATCAGAGAAGGGTAACCTCTATGATTTGCACCAAGGTATGTTCATTGGTTATGACGTGGCTGTAGATCAGCAGGGGCAAAGGACAATCAAATACATTTGGGAGCTGCCTCAGTCCATGGTTCCCCCACTTCCGTAAGAGTAGTTTTTAATGAAAAAAAACAGCGGTTTTACGTTGGTTGAACTAATGATTGTTCTTGCAATTATTACTTTGCTAGCCACAGTAGCATTGCCAGCTTATAACGAGTCCGTTGACAAGACTCGTCGCAGTGATGGGCAGTCAACGCTGTTGCAATTGACGAATGCAATGGAACGTTATTATTCTGAGCAGAGCCCATTCACTTATGTTGGTGCTGCGTTAGGTGCTGGAGGGATTTTCCCTGATGAGGCGCCTCTGGAGGGTGCTGCGAAGTACTACGATTTGTCTATTACGGCCCCAACGGCTACGACTTACACCTTGCTTGCCACCCCTAAAGGTGCGCAGCTAGGCGATGGTTTTATGACGATCAATCAAGCGGCTCAGCGAGCTTGGGATCGCAATGATAATAGCGCGATTGATGTTGATGAGGCTTGTTGGTCGGTGGATTGTTAGCACTCTAGGTCGTCGCCGTTGGCGTCATTAGCCACCCCGTTGTTGTCGTTGTCGCGTGCAAATCGTGTGCGGCCGGCGGTGTTTATAATGATTTGTTTTGCGTAGCGTGGATCTTTATCAGCTGGGCATATGGTGAAACTACCATTCTGGTAATCTGTGAAACCACTCGGTAGGAAGGCTAGGTAGGATTTGTTTTTGAAGGCTCTCCATGAAAAAGACGAGTGATTGCTTGCCGAATTTCGGCTGTTGAGGAGGATGTCCTCATCCCCCAGTGTCTTATTGTTGTCGTCGTTGTTTATGAATATAAGCGTCATCTTACTCCATTTTTTGGAACATGTTTTTCCGTCATTACTACCGCAATAGATGATTTTTCTTTGGTAGGAAATTGCGGCTTGGCGAGCCGAATTGATATCGTTAATGAGGTTGTAGGCAGTTGCTAGCTGGCTTTGTGATTGTATGAGGTTGGCAATGGCTGGCAGGGCAGTTGCAGACAGTACCCCGGTTATTGCTAGGCTGATCATAAGTTCGAGAAGCGAGTAGCCGACAGACTGTTTCATATGACTCATCCTTGAGTTATATCGGTGGTGTTTTGATGTGTGCTAAGCGCGGTATCCATACCGCTATTTTTCAGTTAAGTATTAATCGTCCTCTTTGTCCAACCCTAGTTTTTTTAAGCGATAGCGAAAAGAGCGAAAACTGATGCCCAGTTTTTTGGCGGCGGCGGTACGATTCCAGCGTGTTTTTTCCAGTGTCGCGGTAATGGTTTCCTTTTCGATCTCTTCTAGGTACTCATCTAACGACTCAAACTCGGCCGCTTGGCCTAGGCCCGTAGCTGCAAAAGGCGCGCTGTCTTCCTGTTTTATGTTCGTCGATTGCGGCAGTTGGAGGTCTTCAAGGTGAATGATGTCGTCGTCACAAAGTGTAAAGGCACGCTCTAGGATGTTTTCCAGTTCACGTACATTCCCTGGGAAGGTGTAGCTTTTTAGTGCCGCCACAGCATTGCTAGAAAGAGTCGGGGGCGTCAGCTCGCAATCAAGGGCAAAGCGTTGTACGAAGTGTTGAGCCAGTAGCGGTAAGTCCTCTAAGCGTTCCCGTAGCGGTGGTGTATTGATTTGGATGACATTGATTCGATAGAACAGATCGTTGCGAAAGCGCTCACGATTAATTTCTTGTGGCAGGTCTTTGTGGGTCGCACTGAGAATGCGAACGTCGACACTGACTTCTTGCTCGGAACCAATCGGCCGTACGGCCTTTTCTTGTATGGCGCGGAGTAATTTGACTTGCATCTCCAGTGGCAGGTCGGCTACTTCGTCGAGAAACAGAGTGCCGCCATTGGCGGCCTGAAAAAGTCCTTGTTTATCATTACTTGCGCCAGTGAAACTGCCTTTTTTATGGCCGAAGAATTCACTTTCCATTAGTTCGCGAGGAATGGCACCGCAGTTAACTGGGACGAATGGACCGTCACTGCGAACGCCTTGGTAATGAATGGCGCGGGCAACCACTTCTTTACCGGTACCAGATTCGCCGTTGATAAATACCGGCGCTTGGCTGCGGGACACCTTGTCAATTTGTTTGCGCAGGCGCTGAATGCTGCTGGCTTCGCCGAGCATCGGCGGCGTTGTGTTGGTCGTATTGGTTGTACTATTTAGCTTTAGCGCCGTGCTGATCAAATGACGCAGAGCTTCAAGTTCGACGGGTTTGGATATGAAATCAAAGGCGCCGGCTTTCATCGCGGTGATGGCTATGTCCATGTTCCCATGGGCGGTAAATACAGCAACGGGTGTGCTGCTGTACTCTTTTTGAATATGTTTAACCAGCTCTATCCCGTCACCATCGGGTAGGCGCAGATCGGTGAGGCAGACTTGATAGGACTGCGTTTTCAAGAATTCTTTGGCTTGTTTTAGATTAGCGGCACAGTCAGTTTCTATGTCCATACGCGATAGGGTGATGTCGAGAAGTTCGCGTATGTCTGGCTCATCATCGATGATGAGGGCTCGGGTTTTTACGTGGCTTGCGTGGCTCATGAGCTAAACTCTGGCGTTGGTTATTCTCATACTTCAGTCTGAACACATGCGCTGGCATGCTTTTTCACTGGTTGATACTTTTGTCGGCTGTTTAAAATATTCTATCTGGATGCGCAAACGTAATTCGAAAACAACTGGGGCCGTCTGCGGGGTTACTGTAACTCAAGTCGGCGTGGTTGGCTTCACACAGCTGTTTGGAGAGGTATAGCCCGAGACCGGAGCCGCTGGCCTCGGTGGTGAAAAAGGGCTCGAATATGTGCTGAAGGCTGTCTTCAGCTATGCCGTCACCTCGATCAATTACATCAATATAGGGCAGGTCCTCGGGTGTTGTTCCGCACTTTAGAGCCAGTGTTTTTTCTCCGCAACTCAGCTCACTGTAGCGCAAGCCGTTGTCCATGATGTTGTTCATCACCTGCGCGAGGTGGCTGCTGTCTACTCGGGTACTAATTTTCTCCGTGTCGACGGTGAAGTCGATACTGATATTGACGTTACTGTGATCTCGATAATCCTGCACAAAGTGAGGCAGCCACTGAGTGAGCTCTATAAGTGCTGGTTGCGTGGCGCGCCGACGCGAAAGTTGCATGACGTTTTCGATGATTTGATTGATGCGTTTGGCGTTGGTGTCGATTATCTCGGTCAGTCGTCGGTCGGCATGAGAGATGTCCGGTGACTCGGCGAGTAATTGCCCCGCATGATTTATCGAACTCAGCGGGTTGCGTACTTCGTGGGCAATACTCGCGGTCAAACGGCCAAGCGATGACAGTTTTAACTGTTGAGCTTCTCGGGTGAGGGCGCGGTGGTCCTCTAAAAAAATCAGTGTCTCGGAATGTTGTTCTGGGTCCAGCTCGGCAAAACTTAGGCGAAGCTCATTGCCGGGGCTTTGTTTATCTCCGGGGGTGTGCGGGTTGGCACTGAGCTGCAAAGTGGTGGGCTTGCGCTGTGGCTCTTGGCGCCACAGTTGTAAATGCTCCTCCAGCTCTGGGATCTCGGCGAGTTGCTGTGGGGTGGTGTCGCTTGTGTTAGTGCTCAATAGCTTAGCCGCAGATTGATTTAACAGTTCTATTTTCCCGTTGGCATTGGCGACGATGACACCCGTGTGCATGCGTTCGATGATCAGTTGTGCGAGCTTTTGTAGGTGAGCCGCCTGTGCGGCCTGAGCTTCGGCCTCTGCGGTGCTGATGCGTATACGGCCACCTAAGTAGTTCAAGGTAAGACTGGTTATAAAAAGCATGACCCCCAGCGTGCCGGCGGAGAACATGTCTCGGCTGTTAGCCTCGCCTTGGCCGATGCTGTAAATCGCTTCAGCAATCACGAATATCGTGGCAAGGGATGCGAGCGCGGTACTGGTTTGTGCGCCGAGAAAGATACCGCCAGCGGCGACGCAAACCAAGAGCAAGAAGCCTAGGCCACTGCTAGGGCCTCCGCTGGCGTGCATCATTAAAGTGAGGGCTACTATGTCGATGAACAGTACGGTAAATATCTGCTCTATAGAGGGGCTTTGTGGAAACCACCAGAGCAGTACCAAAGTGAGGAGGCTAAGGCCGGTGTAAGCGCTAGCAGATATGAAAAATAAATCGGGTTCACTGTGGCCTAAAATTTGTTTGGCCAGTGAAGAGTAAAACATGGCAAGTAGCAGGCCGCCCAGTAAGCAGCGGTAATAGCTGTAGACCCTTAAAAGTTGATAGTTGTTGCTGTGCATTGAGCTGCTCATGTTGCTCGTTATCCCGAGAGTAATTCATGCTGGCCAGTCAGTGGCGGGCGTTATCAATCGATTATGATACGCAGTTTTTTGCTACCAATATTGTCATTTTCACACTCTGAGCTTTGCTTAACGCTGCGGTTTGGTCGAAAATAGGGGCTTTTCTATATTAAGGCCTATACGAGCCTACTGTCCCTGCCGCTTTATAGCGCTGCAGTGGGTTCTGCTTGGCGACATTGGAGTAATAAGATGCCAACCCTAAAGATTGTGATGGCTCAGGTAAACCCTCTCGTGGGTGACATTCAGGGCAACACCGAGCTGGTGATTGAAATGGTTCGCCAGGCTGAGGCTGAGCACGGGGCCGATATCGTCGTATTTCCTGAGTTAACGCTCACGGGTTACCCGCCTGAAGACCTTCTTCTGCGTGACAGCCTTAAGATTCGTATTGATCGAGCTCTCAATGACATTCAGACGGCATCTCTGCAGGCGGCGGTTGTGGTGGGTTATCCACGTCAAGTGGCGGGCTGTGTGTTTAATATGGCCGGTGTGATTGACGGTGGTGAATTGGTCGCCGAATACGCGAAGCAGCATTTACCCAACTTTCGAGTGTTTGATGAAAAACGTTATTTTGTACCGGGGGATAGCGCCTGCACTTTGCGTATCCGTGGCATTAAGGTGGCGATCACTATTTGTGAGGATATTTGGCAGTACGAGCCAATGCATCAAGCCCAGCAAGCGGGTGCGCAGCTGATGCTTAACCTCAACGCTTCACCTTTCCATATAAATAAAACCGCAGAGCGTCGCGAGCTGTTGCATGAGCGAGCCCGTGAAGGTGGCATGCCAATCGTCTATGTGAATCAAGTCGGTGGGCAGGATGAGTTGGTGTTTGATGGCGGATCGATGGTGGTCAATGCCGCTGGCGATCTATGCGTACAGGCGCCTTGTTACGAAACCTCACTGCTGCCGGTTGAGTTTGCCCTGGAGGATGGTGAGTGCAGGGTTGTGACTGAGAACAAGTGTGAGTTGCCTGATACTCTGGCCAGCGTATATCAAGCACTGGTGGTGGGTGTGCGTGATTATGTTAACAAAAATGGTTTTAAGGGTGTGGTGCTGGGCCTGTCTGGTGGTATTGATTCGGCGTTAACCCTTGCCATTGCCGTTGATGCCCTGGGTAAGGACCGGGTTGAAGCGGTGATGATGCCTTTTCGCTATACCTCCGACCTCAGCAAAGACGACGCCAAAGATGAAGCCGAGCGCTTGGGTGTACGGTACCTGTCGATCTGTATAGAGCCCATGTATGAGGCCTTTATGGCGTCGCTGGCCGATGAGTTTATGGGCACTGATCGCGACACCACTGAAGAAAATCTGCAAGCGCGTTGCCGTGGTGTGCTGCTAATGGCCATGTCTAACAAGAAGGGTTACATGGTGCTGACGACCGGCAACAAGAGTGAGATGGCGGTGGGCTATTCAACGCTCTACGGCGACATGGCCGGTGGTTTCGATGTGCTCAAAGATGTGCCTAAGGTCTTGGTGTTTGAGTTGTCCCGTTACCGCAATACGATTTCAGAGGTGATCCCGGTAAGTGTGATTGAGCGTCCACCGTCGGCGGAGCTGGCTCCAGATCAAAAAGACGAGGACAGTCTGCCGCCATATGACGTGTTGGATCACATTCTTGAGTTGTATGTCGAGCGCGATTTCAGTGCTAACGCGATCATTGAAGAAGGGTTTGATCGAGACGTGGTGATGCGGGTGCTACGCCTAGTGGATGTTAATGAATACAAACGTCGCCAGGCCCCTGTGGGGGTGCGGATCACCGAGCGAGGTTTTGGCCGCGATAGACGTTATCCAATTACCAATGGTTGGAAACTGGGCGACTGATTCCCTGCGCTTTTAATACGTCAAAGCTCCAGGCACAAAAAAGCCCGAACAAAGTCGGGCTTTTTTGTGTCTGTCAGAAGCGTGTAAGCTTCCTGCGGTAAGTGCTAACTCAGTCGATCAGGCCAAAGCTTAAGCGGCTTAACCACGAGCGCGGGGCTATCGCCTCGGCCTGCGGTGCAGTGCTTGGCAGTGCGGCGGTGTCGTCGAGGTGTTCCGGGTTGTAAAGTGATCGAGAGTCAAATCCTGGCGCGTCCTTCTTGTCGAAAAGGCCGAAGGTCAGGTAGCTTACTATGCCACGGTCTTCTTGTCGGTAAGCGTAGTCATCGTTGAACTGGCCACCTTGCAGGGCGGGGTGGTTGGGGTAGTTGGCTTTAAGCGTGGCCAGAGCATTGTTGCTCAACTCACCCATATCGAGAGAGTTATAACTCTGAATCATCACCGCTAAGGCATCGGGCACGGCGGGTGTCTGCTGGAAGTTCTCAACGACATAACGTCCACGGTTGGCCGCGGCCACAAAGGCGCCACGCTTGATGTAATAATTCGCTACGTGAATTTCGTAGCGAGCCAGCAAGTTACGCAGGTAGATCATGCGTTTACGTGCGTCGGGGGCGTACTGGCTATTAGGGTAGCGGGCCAGCAGCTGTGAGAAGTGGGCGAACGACTGTCGTGCGGCACCGGGGTCACGCTGGGTGAGGTCTGACGGCAAAAAGCGTTCAAACAGACCTGAGCCCTCCGTAAAGGAGGATAAGCCCTTCATGTAATACGCGTAATCGGTATTGCGGTGCTGGGGGTGTAGGCGGATAAAGCGATCGGCCGCGGCAGCGGCAGCATCATGCTCAAAGTTGCGGTAGTACGCGTAGATGAGTTCTAACTGAGCTTGCTCTGCATAGGTGCCAAAGGGAAAGTTTTCCTCTAGAGCCTGCAGATTTTCGATTCCGGTTGGCCACTGGCGATTTTTCAATTGGCGCTGAGCGGCTTCGTAGAAGTCTTTTTCTGTCGTTAGCTTAGGGCCTTGCTCCTGATTGGAGGAACAGGCGGCTAACAGCACAAAGCTGATGAGTATCAAAAGTTGGCGAAATAGCGTGGTGCAAGTCATGGTTTGGGCCGTGTTATGGGTCGCAGAACGGGTCATAGTGCGTCTAACTCAGTGATAGCGTCCGGATTATTAAATACTTATTCTCGGATTAATAAATGATTATTGTCGGGAGCTTGTTTAAACTACGCCGCTTTCTATAACGGCCATGTATTTAAACACATGGCGATAGGGTATTAAACACATGCTGAACCATCGCACTTGCTGTCTCAAGTGTCGAATCACCGGTGACGAAATTCAAGTTTCAAGCTAGGTGCTGTGCTTTAGTCTATATAAGTGGTTCGTTCTGCCTTAATGCAGCGCGAGACTGGGTTTACCTAATGCTCCAAGTGGTCGATCGTTCGTTGTTTTATTGGTTGGTGTAATAATACCCAATAGAGCCGAGATACAGTGACCGCCAAATAATTTTGCTCCTCTTCACATTGAGATGTTTATGACCACTACAGAGCCAACAGATTCCCCTTCCGTATCACCGATGGTTGAAACTGTCGAGTTGGAGGCAAAAGTGCCTGCGGATATGGGAGGCAAGCGTTTTGATGCCGTCGCCGCCGAGCTCTTTTCAGACTTTTCACGGTCGCGTTTGTCTCTTTGGATTAAAAGTGGTGAGTTGTTGCTTGATGGTCGCCCGGCAAAGGGTAAAGAGAAGCTCTTTGGTGGTGAAACGCTGACCATTGCGGCCGAGCTGGAAGAGCAGGGGAACTGGGAGGCGGAGGCTATTGCGCTCGATATCGTCTTTGAAGATGAGCATATCCTGATTATCAATAAACCCATGGGCTTGGTCGTGCACCCAGGCGCAGGTAACAGCAACGGCACGTTACTCAATGGCCTGCTGCACCACTGTCCTGAGTTGGTTCATGTGCCGCGCGCAGGTATCGTGCACCGGCTGGATAAAGATACAACGGGCTTGATGGTTGTCGCCAAGACTCTGCAAGCCCATGCGGATCTTGTGGAGCAGTTACAAGAACGTACCGTCAGTCGTGAGTACGAAGCCGTGGTACAGGGTGAAATGACGGGTGGTGGGCGAGTGGAGGCAAATCTTGGCCGTCACCCGCGGCAGCGCAAAAAGATGGCCGTATTGGATTTCGGTGGTAAGGAAGCGATCACTCACTACCGCTTGTTACAGCGTTTTCCGGGTTTTACGCATATTCGTCTTAAGCTTGAAACCGGCCGTACCCATCAGATTCGTGTGCACATGGCGCACATAGGTTATCCATTAGTGGGCGACGCCACCTACGCCGGACGTTTTAAAATACCTAAAAATACGGCGCCGGAATTACTTGACCGTCTGCGTAATTTTGGCCGACAAGCCTTGCACGCTGCCCAGCTGGGCTTAGATCATCCCGCATCTGGCGAGTATATGGAGTGGCAAGTGCCGCGCCCAGATGACATGGATGAGTTGCTGGGGCTGCTGAAGAACCGTGGCCGTGAGCGCTTTTAATCGCTAAGTTAGGCGGGCATTAACTTTTCAGCTAACACGTGCGAGCCAGAACTACATGAGCGAAACCTACGTTGATCTTATTGTGCCTGACTGGCCTGCACCCGCTAACGTCAGGGCATTCATCACCACGCGTAACGGCGGTGTCAGTCAAGCGCCCTTTGATGGCTTTAATCTGGCGGATCATGTTGATGACGACATAGTTGTAGTTCATGGCAATCGTCAACGGCTAATGGCGCAAACCGGCTTTTCTGACATTCAGTGGCTGGAGCAGGTACACGGTACCAAGGTCGTAGAGGCTCAGCCTGACGGACGTGTGCGCACGGCGGATGCTTGTCATAGCAGCTTGATTGGTGTCGCCTGTGCGGTATTAACCGCTGACTGCCTGCCTCTGTTGTTGTGCGATAAGGCGGGCACGCAAGTGGCCGCCGTACATGCCGGTTGGCGCAGTTTGGCGGGGGGGGTGATCAGTCATACTGTCGAAGTCTTTAGCTGTGCAGCGGATGAAATACTGGTTTACCTAGGCCCGGCTATCTCACAGCCGTATTTTGAGGTGGGTATTGAGGTGCTGGAGGCATTCTTTGACGCCGCTAAAACGCCCGCGCAAGGCGAGGCGGTCAGTGCTGCCTTTACCGCCAGCAAACATAAACCCATGCATTTTTGCGCCGACCTCTATGCACTGGCACGCTCCGAACTGGCTATGTTGGGGGTGAGCGCGGTATATGGTGGTGGCTATTGTACGGTTGCTGCGCCTCAGTCTTTCTATTCCTACCGCCGTGACGGGCAAACCGGCCGCATGGCATCGCTGATCAGTTTGGTGTGACAGGCGGCCTATAGCTGCTTCAATCCTTCTCTTGCGCGTAATTCTCTTACTCGGTCGCTTGTTGTGAGTCTTCCTTGATGTACATCAATCGGAGCGTTTATGGGTGCTTGAATTCCCCTGTGGCGTCCCCAATTACTTAGGTAGCAGGCCGGAAGTGCACTATCAGGCTAGGTTCTTTGATAGGCACTTTCTTAAGCCAATTACACCCCAGTATCACCGAGGTTTTTATGCGCATTGATCGTCTTACTAATCAGTTGCAAATGGCGTTGTCTGACGCCCAGTCTCTCGCCGTTGGGCGCGACCACACGCAGCTGGAACCTGCGCATGTGCTCTTGGCTATGCTCGATCAGCAGGGGGGCGCGGTGCGACCGCTGTTGGTTCAAGCGAAGTTCGATGTGGCGGGTTTACGCAACGCGCTGGCGAAGAATCTTGAGGGGCTGGCCAAAGTGCAGAGCCCCAATGGTGATGTTGGCATGTCGTCGGAGATGGGGCGTTTGCTTAATTTGGCAGACAAACAGGCTCAAGACAATGGTGACTCCTACATCTCCAGTGAGTGTGTTTTACAGGCGGCTTTGGCTGATACCAACGCCGGCCTGGGGAAGCTGCTGAGTCAATTCGGGACATTGCAACAGCTTGAGGCGGCGATCAAGAAAGTGCGCGGCGGCGATGCCGTCGACAGCCCCGATGCGGAAGAGAGCCGGCAGGCGTTGGATAAATATACAGTCGATTTAACCGCGCGCGCAGAGGCGGGCAAGTTGGATCCTGTGATCGGCCGCGACGATGAGATTCGCCGTGCGATTCAAGTCTTGCAGCGCCGCACGAAAAATAACCCGGTGTTGATTGGTGAGCCGGGCGTTGGTAAGACCGCGATTGTTGAGGGTCTTGCTCAGCGTATTATTAATGGCGAAGTACCTGAAAGTTTAAAAAATAAGCGCCTGCTGTCTCTCGATTTAGGTTCGCTGTTGGCTGGAGCTAAGTTTCGTGGTGAATTCGAAGAGCGCTTAAAAGGCCTGCTGAATGAGCTGTCAAAACAGGAGGGGCGTATCATCTTGTTTGTGGACGAATTGCACACCATCGTTGGTGCGGGTAAAGGCGAAGGGGCGATGGACGCGGGCAATATGCTCAAACCTGCGTTGGCGCGAGGCGAGTTGCACTGTGTTGGCGCTACAACATTGAATGAGTATCGCCAATACATAGAGAAAGACGCCGCCCTAGAACGCCGCTTCCAAAAGGTGCAGGTGGATGAGCCTTCGGAGGAGGACACCAT